>Ga0233426_10001081_pt1 | contig 26382 bp, 23 predicted proteins | sample SI_118_April2016_6_FD_179875 | JGI IMG/M metagenome (GOLD analysis project Ga0233426, IMG submission 179875) | Seawater microbial communities from Saanich Inlet, British Columbia, Canada - SI_118_April2016_10_MG | ecosystem: Environmental > Aquatic > Marine > Inlet | place: Canada: British... | reverse complement strand
ATAAAACATAAAAAGCCTCGTTTTCGAGGCTTTTTTAATAAAGTCTATTTTTTAAAATGAATAAGGGAGCTCAATTTATGATTATTTCCTCATTTTCATTTTCATTAATGCATTTGTGTGTAAAAGCCTTACCTCATATTCCTGTTTTCGAATTGGTTTTTTTTAGATCCCTTATTTCATTAATAATTACCTTCGTATCTTTAAAAAATAAAAGTATCCCTGTTTTTGGTAACAATAAAAAAATACTTTTTAGCAGAGGTTTTTTAGGTGTTACAGCTTTAACTTTATTTTTTAGTACTTTACAAAACATCCCTTTAGCCAGTGCGGTTATCCTCCAATATTTATCTCCAATATTTACAGCATTTTTTGCAATATGGATTTTAAAAGAAAAAATGAAAAGTAGACAATGGTTCTTTTTTGTTTTGGCATTTTTAGGTGTATTTATTTTAAAAGGATTTGATATTTCTGGTCAAATATCTTATAAATATGTTACCATTGGAATTGTATCTGCTTGTTTTTCTGGTTTAGCTTATAATTGCATTCGATTACTTCGAAAAACAGAACATCCACTTGTAGTTGTTTTTTACTTTCCTCTAGTAGCTACACCAATTATGGCTGTACTCTCTTTTTTTAATTGGGTAAAACCAGAAGGATTGGATTGGATGTATTTATTTTTGTTGGGAATAATAACACAAGTTGCTCAAATATATATGACCAAAGGAATACAAAGTGATTCGGCTGGAAACATAATGACTTTTAAATATATTGGGGTTTTATTTGCATTTATTTATGGGTATTTCTTTTTTGGAGAAACATATTCTTTTATGAGTGTTTTAGGAATTTTCATATTACTTTCGGGGGTACTATTAAACATCCTTTTTAAGGATAGAATTAAAGTTTGATTATGATAGAAAAAAGTATAATCAATGCACAGTCTTGGTTAAGCGAAGCTTACGATTTAAAAACAAGATCTGTAGTTGAAGGATTAATTAAAGCTAAAGGAGAAGAGCTTATTGAGTCTTTTTATAAAGATTTAGATTTTGGTACTGGAGGCATGAGAGGTATTATGGGTGTAGGTACAAACCGTATCAATAAATACACAATAGGAAAGGCTACTCAAGGATTAGCAAATACGCTTTTACAGATGTATCCAAACGAAACTATTGCTGTTGCTATTGCTTACGACTGTAGAAACAACTCTGATTTATTAGCTCGAGTTTCTGCCGAAGTACTATCGGCAAATGGAATAAAAGTATATTTATTTTCTGCGCTTCGTCCTACACCAGAACTATCTTTTGCTGTAAGAGAATTGTCGTGTAAAAGTGGTATTGTAATCACAGCTTCTCATAATCCAAAAGAATACAACGGGTATAAAGTTTATGGAGATGATGGGTGTCAGATTGTAAGTCCTTTTGATGTTGAATTGATTACTAAAGTAAGAGCACTTTCTATAGAAGAGGTTAATTTTAACACGCAAGAAGCCTTAATCACTCCTTTGGGAGAGGAAATAGATAAATTTTACATAGAACGCTTAAAAACACTTAGTTTAACTCCAGAAGCAATTCATAAATATAAAGATTTACCTATTGTATTTACAGGAATTCACGGTACTGGTTCTGTATTGGTTCCGAAAACGTTAAAGGCTTTTGGTTTTACCAATATCATAACGGTTGCCTCCCAAGATATTATTGATGGTAATTTTCCTACCGTTAAATCTCCAAATCCAGAAGAACCAGCAGCCTTAGAATTGGCTATAAATTTAGCAAAAGAAAAAGGCGCTCAATTAGTTATGGGAACAGATCCGGATGCCGATAGAGTAGGTATAGCTATTCCAGATAAATCTGGAGCCTTTGTTTTATTAAATGGAAACCAAACAGGTTCTTTATTGATAAACTATTTGCTAACAAAATGGAAAGAACTCGGAAAAATTACCGGAAATGAATTTATTGCCAAAACTGTAGTTACCACCGATTTAATGGATGTAATAGCTAAAGAAAATGGTGTAAAAGTTTACAATACACTTACCGGATTTAAACATATTGGTGCGCTTATAAGAGCTTTAGAAGGTAAAGAACAATTTATAGGTGGAGGAGAAGAAAGTTATGGATACTTAGCTGGGGATTTTGTTAGAGATAAAGATGCAATAATTTCTTGTGCTTTGATAGCAGAAATGGTAGCCTGGGCCAAAAGTAATGGTAAAGACCTTTTCGATTTAATGCAAGAAATGTATTTGAAATATGGTTTTTATTTAGAAGATCTTGTGTCTATTACAAAACAAGGGCGGCATGGTGCAGCAGAAATTGCAGCTATGATGGATAATTTACGTAAAAACACACCTACATCTATAGTTGGTGAAGAAGTGGTGAAATTTATAGATTATTTAGATACATCCAAAACAGGTTTACCAGAATCCAATGTATTGCAGTTTATTACAAATAAAGGAACTAAAATTACGGCCAGGCCATCGGGCACAGAACCAAAAATAAAGTTCTATTTTTCAGTACAACAAGTATTAAATTCTTCCTCACAATTTTATTCAGTTAAAGAAAAATTACAAAATAAGATACTCAAAATAAGAGCTGAAATGGATTTGAATTAGACTTTTTTATGAATAATACATAAAACAGGCCATAAAGCCTGTTTTTTTTGTTGTAAACCGCTTAATGTCAGTAATAACAAGCGTATTAGCTTACAATAGTTAAGAACAAATCAATGTTAATAACCTAAACGAAATAAGCTCTTTATCAGACAATTATATGTTATTTTTTCTTTTGATAGCCTTAATTACAGACTCATTATTGTAATTAAATTTCTCTGTATATACAGTTGTTGTTTTTAACTGTGAATTACATAATATTTTTAAATATGTAATCTATCTTTTTATATTTGAGCGTATTAACTAAAAAACAATTTATTATGGCTAACGCTTTTAAAATGCTTGGAGATTTAATATCAGGTTTAACTGCCTTATTAATGTCTTTAGTTGGATTAGGAATTACCGCACAAATCTTAGGAATTGGATGGACGGGAATGGATGTAATTGGATCTATTACCGCTTTAGTGGGTAGGTTTGCAAATGCAGATCTTGCAGGTTTAATTGCACTACTTGTTATTTTATCCTTTATGGGTAAAAAATAATTAACCTAATTAAAGCCCTACTTTTGTGGGGCTTTAATTTTTAATTTTTATCCAAATGAAAGAACAATTAAAAAATAAACTCAAGTCCATTAAAAAGCTAATAGGCTTTGCTGTAGATGTGGCTGTACCTTTTTTATGTCTAGGTGTTGTAGTTCAACTTATTGTTGGTACGGCTCTTTTTGGCTGGAATCCTGTTGGAAATATAATTAATGCTTCAGAAAAATTAGGAGATAATAGCTTTATTGGAGTAATTACTCTTATCGTATTATACTCCGTATTTAAAAATAAAAAATAGTACAACTCTTGTTTTAGCCTTATTTGGTTACAGGGCTAATTTTTTTGTAAAAAAATTACATAAAATATTATATTAGTTAGCTTAGCTTTTTTAATATACACTATGTCTTACTGGAAAAATTATTGGAACAAGGTTGCTCAACATAGATCTCCGCTAAAGCAGGTTCAAAGAGACGCGATATCTAAAAACCAACTACTTAAAATAGAAAAACATATTTGTAAACTTTTAGATTTACAAGAAACAGATGTATTGCTAGATGTTTGTTGTGGAAACGGACTACTTACAAGTCGTTTTTCTACCTACTGTAAACATGTACTTGGAGTAGATTTCTCTAAAAATTTAATTACATCGGCACAATTTAATTACCAAGCACCAAATTTAAAATTTATAGAAGAAGAGGCCACTCAACTCTCTCTGTCCATAGATTTAAAATTTGATAAAATTTTACTCTATTTTTCTTTTCAATATTTTAATTACATAGACGGTTCATTAGTCATTTCTGAAATGAAAAAACTCCTAAAACCTGGAGGTGTTATTTTAATTGGAGATGTACCTGATAAAGCAAAGTTTTGGAGGTATTACGACACCACATTAAAACGCCTATTTTACTTTAAACAATGGTTGTTTGCTCAACCCAAAATGGGTAAATTTTGGAGCGAACAGGAGTTAAGTAAAATTGCATCTCAAAACAAAATGAACGGGAAGCTTATAATTCAAAATATGGAATTGCCACACTCGTATTATAGGTTTGATTATTTGTTAGAAAACAATTAACCTAAATTTAGATGTATTTATTAAATACAATAATTCGTACACATCTTTTAAATGAATTTTTAGCTCTTGTATTGTGCGTTTAAGAATCAAATTTTTTAGCGTTTATTTAATTTAACAATAAGGGAGGCTTTCGTTATAGTGCATATTAATACATCTCTTAGCTCGTATTCTAAGAAACTAGGTAATTGAGTTTAAGTAGAGCGGGAAAGTAAAAACGATAGGCTTAGGATGGCCCTTTTTTAATAAAACTTACATTATACGGACATTTTATAATAATTCAGGTTTGTAGTGTTTTAGCCTTTCAAATAGACCATATACAAACCAAAAAATTAATTAGGCAACTTATTGTCAGTGTAAATGTTTTTTACTTTTCAAAAGTAAACACCCTCAGTTAAGCTACAAATAGAGGTGTTAAAAATAAAATAGGTAAAAAAACGAAATGAATTTTGCACAAAAAAGCCCCACACTTTCGTACAGGGCCTTTAAGTGGTGCTACCAGGATTCGAACCAGGGACACATGGATTTTCAGTCCATTGCTCTACCAACTGAGCTATAGCACCATTATTGAGGTGGCAAATATAGACCTATGAATTTTATCTATCAAAGAAAACAGAGATTAATTTTCTTTATTAGTATTTTTACAAAATAATTAAATTTTATGGACCTCATTTTTGACATTGGAAATACAAGAATTAAGTACGCTACTCTGCTTAATGGAGAGCTTACAATTAAGGGGTATTGTACTGAGAATGAAATGGAAGTTTTGCTAAATAAGCTAAGTGGAAAAATTAAAAGACTTTTTTTAAGCTCGGTAAAAACAACCACTAAAGCGCAGTTAAACATATTAGAAAAAACAGGTGTAAGGCCTTTATTTTTAAACGCAAATTTAAAAATGCCCTTCATTAATAAATACGAAACACCAAATACCTTAGGAGCAGATCGTCTTGCCTTGGTTGCGGGCGGACTTTTTATTTACCCGAATAAGCCGATTTTAATTATAGATGTAGGTACTTGCTTAACCTTCGATTTTGTTTCAGAAAAAGGTGTTTATTACGGAGGGTCTATTTCTCCAGGCTTACAAATGCGCTTAAACGCCCTACACACCCTTACAGGTAAACTTCCGCTCGTTTCTTTAGGAGAGCCTAAAGACTTAATCGGTAAAAGCACGAAAGAGTCCATGTTATCGGGGGTAGTAAATGGAATTCAAATTGAAATAGACGGTATAATAGACTGGTACAAATTGCGTTATCCACAAGTAAAGACAATCCTTACTGGAGGCGACTCAGCTTTCTTTGATAAGAAATTAAAAAACAGCATCTTTGCCGACGCAGATATTCTGTTAAAAGGGATGCATTTTATACTGGAACACAACACCCATGAAAAGAACTAAAAGTTTATTGTTTGCACTTCTTTGCTGTCCATTACTAATTTTGGCTCAGCAAAACACGATTTCTCCTTATTCTTCTTTTGGAATTGGACAATTTCAAAACCAAGGATTTGCCTTAAACAATGCTTTAGGTGGTATAGGTATAGCTTTGCGTTCTAACAATCAATTAAACTTAGTAAACCCCGCATCTGTGAGCGCGCTAACCTTAACTTCCTTTGAGGTTGGAGCTAGCGGGACTTCGTTATTTTTAAAAGACGCCAACTACGAGCAAGAGTCATTTTCATCTTCATTAAGCTACCTAAGTTTAGGTTTTCCTTTAGCAAAAGGCTTTGGTGTAAGCGCTGGGTTGTTGCCGTACTCTTTTAAAGGATATCAAGTAACCAAAACGTCAGAATTTATAAATGCTACGGATACCTTACAAACGAATACAGAGTATGTTGGTTCTGGAGGGTTAAATCGTGCATACTTTAACTTAGGTGCAAATGTTTACAAAGGCTTTTCTCTTGGACTTACCGTAAATATGATTTTTGGAACTCTTAAAGAGCAAAGAGATTTATGGTCTGAAGAGCCAAACTTTATAAACAGTAGAGATGAAAATAACTACACCGTTAAAGACGCATCTTTTGATGTGGGGGCTCAATACCAAACCATGTATAAAGATAAGCAGTTAATTTTTGGAGCTACTTATACTCCCCAAACAAGCTTAGACGCTAGTAATAGTGGGGCTATATACACCTATAATATCGTAAATAATTTTGAGTATATAAGAGACACCACCTCAGTAAATGAAACATTAACAAGTGGATTAAGACTTCCAATGTCATACGGTGCAGCTGTATCTTTAGGAAAAGAAAATAACTGGTTTGTTTCTGGGGAATACGAATTTAAAGAATGGTCTCAATTAGCTCTGTTTGGAGCACCTAGTCCAGAAATTAAAAATGCTTCTCAAATAAAACTAGGCGCATGGATTATACCCAACAATAAAGATGTGCACCACTATTGGAAAAGTATTCAGTACCGAATGGGTTTAAACTTTAATACTGGGTATTTAGCAGCATCAGAATTAAACAGCAACGCTAGTGATGCTAGTTTAAACGACTTAAGCATTAGTTTAGGATTTGCCTTACCCTTAAAGCGCTCTAATACAATTGTAAATATTGGTGCTCAGTTTGGTAAAAGAGGAACTGTAGATAATAATTTAGTTGAGGAAAAATACATTAAACTCCACCTAGCTTTTACCTTTAACGATAAGTGGTTCACACAACGTAAAATTGATTAACAAAAACATAATATGAAATCTAAATTATTTTCATTGTTTACCTTAGTAGCATTCTCTTTTTCGGCTTATGCTCAAGACGATGCAGAACTTTTAAAATTCGGAACAGATAAAGATGCTTGCGAGCAAAACCTATCTATTTACACGGAATTTTACAAGCAAAAGAATTATGCTGATGCCTACAACTCTTGGGTATACTTATTTGACAACGCGCCAAAGCGAACAAAAAACATTTACATACATGGCCCAAAAATTATAAAAGGCCTAATTAAAACGGTTAGCGAGGAAACACGTAAATCTGTTTTAGTAGACTCTTTAATGATGATTTATGACCAAAGAAATGTTTACTACCCTGGAAGTGAAGCTAAGGTAGTTGGATATAAAGGAGCCGACTTGTACAAATACAAAAAAGGAACAACCGAAGGCTTGCAAGAAGCTTACGCAGTGTTAGGCGAGGCTTTTAATCTTGGCGGTAACACAACTTCACCTCGGGTATTGAGTACTTATTTTGTTGTTTCTACTAAATTACTGAACGCAAAAGTACTTTCTATTGAAGATTTGCTGAATTTATTTTCAGATTTATCCTCTGTAATTTCTTACAAAGAGGCTCAACTAGCACAGGATATTTATAAAGCTAACGAGAAAGAGGTTTTAACAAAAAAAGAAGAAAAACAGCGAAACAGAAACGAAGACGAAAAGGACAAGCTGTCTGATGTAAAAGACAATCTGGAGAAAGCTCTAGCACCTTATGCTACCTGCGATAAGCTTGTAGAAATGTATACCCGAGATTTTGAAATGAACAAGGCTGACCTTACTTGGTTAAAGCGTTCTGCTAAATTACTTAACAAGAAAGAATGTACCGACACCGATGTTTTCTTTAGTATTTCTGAAGCGCTTTACAACATTGACCCCTCACCATCTGCGGCGGCTAATATGGGAATTCGCTCCTTAAAACGCCAAGATTACACAAAAGCACTAGAGTTTTACTCTTATGCATTAGACAATGAAGAAGACAACTTAAATAAAGCGCAGTACGCTTACCGGTTGGCACAAACTTACGCAGCAATGAATAAGAATCAATCGGCAAAAAACTACGCTTTAAAAGCGGCTTCATTCCGATCAGGTTGGGGTGATCCTTATATTCTTATTGGAGACCTTTATGCTAAAACATCACGAAAGTGTGGAGAGTTACAAACAGAGTTTTTAAAGAGAGTTGGCTACTGGGCAGCAATAGATAAGTATGAATACGCAAGTACTATTGATAAATCTGCTGCTGGTAAAGCAGCCACTAGAATTGAGAAGTACACAGTTCAAATGCCAAGTAAAACAGACATTTTTACCGAAGGATTGATTGACGAACTCACCTACAAAATTGAATGTTGGTATTCGGAAACCGTAAACATTAAAGTACCAAAATAATCAACGTTACCTTCCATAAAATTGACTCTACTATGAGGCTAGGTAAAAACAAAATGTATAAAAGCATTGCAACTCTGTGTGGAATTGCAATGCTTTTTTCTTGCCAAACTAGCCCTGTAAAAATGGAAGCGCTTTCCAAAGAGTTAAACGAGCCAGTAGTTTCTACAAAACAGATAGAATGGCTTTACACAAAAAACGGAAAAGCATCGTTTAAATTAATTTCCCCGCAAATGTTACGATTTGATGGAGAAGAGCCCTACCTTGAATTTCCTAAGGGGATAGAGTTAGAGTCGTTTGAAGATGCTGGAGATAAAGACTCCTATTTAAGATCAGATTACGCCATTCAACACTTAGATGATAAACTTATTGAAGCAAAAGGAAATGTTCTTTTACAAAATGTTAAGGGAGATAAACTAGAAACGGAATACCTAATTTGGGACGAAGTAAAGGAACTTATTTATACCGAAGAGTTTGTTAAAATTACCAAAGAAGAACAAGTAATAATGGGCGAAGGATTTGAATCGGATATTTATTTTAGTGAATACACCCTTAAAAAAAGTAGAGGAATTATAAATTTGGAACATGCAGAATAAAATACAAAAAATATTTATTGCTTTATGGCTGTTGTTTGCCATTTACGCATTGATAGATGCGCTTTATCATCTCTTTTCTTTAGGAAAAACTACAGAAGGTTTAATGTACTTAGGCGCATCTGCACTTGCTTACTTTATGCACAGAGTTCGTAAAAAACAATACTCTCAAGAAGACTAAATTTAAATGGACCCCATTAGCTTATCGATTATCATTGTTTCATTACTACTTTCAGCTTTTTTCTCGGGCATGGAAATAGCCTTTGTTACGTCTAATAAACTGCACATAGAATTAATGAAAAAAAGAGGGGAACTTAACGCCCGTCTTATAGCACCATTATTAAAAAGCCCCTCTCGTTTTATAGCAACCATGTTGGTTGGTAACAACATTGCTTTAGTTGTATATGGTATTGAAATGGCAAATGTATTAGAGCCTTTTTTAAGAACATTAAGTGCTAGTGATGGAGTTGTATTAATGCTGCAAACCCTTTTATCTACCGCACTGGTTTTAGTAACAGCAGAATTTATACCTAAAGTACTGTTTGGCTTAAATGCGAATAAGTTTATGAGCCTTTTTGCCGTACCTACATGGGCGTTTTACTATGGATTGTATCTAATTGTCTCTCTAGTAGTTGGTGTTTCGAACTTTATTCTAAAGTACTTAATGGGTGTAAATCAGCTCGACAAAAAGCCGGTATTTGGTAGAATAGATTTGCAGAAATACTTAGAAGAACAAACTCTTGGTATAGAAGCCCAGGAAGAGCAAGACTCCGAAATTCAAATTTTTCAAAACGCCCTTGATTTTTCAAAAGTAAAGGCTCGAGAATGCATGATTCCGCGAAACGAAATTGTGGCCATGGAACTTAACGAATCTATCGAAACTCTGAAAGATAAGTTTATAGAAACAGGTTTTTCAAAAATTATTATTTACAAAGAAAACATAGATCAAGTAATTGGTTTTACACACTCCTACGAACTTTTTAAGCAGCCTAAAGACCTAAAAACGATTCTGCTTCCCATTGCTTTAATACCAGAAACAATTACTGCCAACGAAATATTAAACCTATTTATTAAAGAGCGAAAAAGCATAGCATTGGTGGTAGACGAATTTGGGGGCACCTCAGGACTGCTTACCGTAGAAGATATTGTGGAGGAAATATTTGGAGAAATTGAAGACGAACACGATACCACGGCTTTAGAAGAAAACCAAATAGACGAAAATACATTTGTGCTTTCTGGGCGCTTAGAAATTGACTTTTTGAATCAAAAATACCAGCTCAATTTGCCGGAGTCAGAAGAGTACGAAACCCTAAACGGTCTGATTGTTTATTACCACCAAAACATACCTGTAGTAAAGGAAAATATTACAATAAGTGGCTTCAGATTTTTAATCTTAGAAGTAAATAAAACGAGAATAGAAAAAGTAGAATTATTACGCTTAACATAAAAGTGCTAATTTTTTAATAAAGTTGTATATTCGCTGACTTGACAAACGAAAAAACAGACTGATAATGATATCACTAGATAATTTAAGAAAGCGCTCTGGTCTTTTAATGGGAGGAATTGGAGTTGCTATGGGAGCATTTCTTTTAGGAGATTTATTTAGCTCGGGTAGCTCGCTACTCAATGGAGGCCAAGGAGTAATTGGTGTGGTTAACGATGAGGTAATCGACTACCGTGAATTTGAAACTGAAGCACAAAACCTAGACCGTATTTTTAACGCACGCCAGGACCGTAATGTATTGAGAGATAATTTGTGGAACGATAAGGTGAACGATGTAATCATGGAGAAAGAATACAGCGAGCTGGGCTTAGCAATAAGTGCAGAAGAGTTAGCTGGTTTAACCTTTGGATACAAATCGGGTGAAATGTCTGCAACGGCAAAACAATTTTTTGGAGTAACTGGCCAAGACGTTACACCGGCACAATTAGCAGGTGTAATTCAACAAATTCACGACAACGATCCTCAAAGGTGGATGTATTTTGAAAACGTAATTCGTAAAGAACGCCTAGGTCAAAAGTATGTAAACCTAATTCGTCAGGGATTAAGCGCTTCAAACATAGACGCTGAAGTATACTATAACGAGCAAGGCACGCAAGCGAGTGGACGATACTTATTTAAGGCTTTTGATACTAAAATTGAAGTAAGCGATGCAGATGTTACTGCTTATTATAAGGCTCACATAGAGGATTATCCTCAAAATGCTAGCCGTGAATTGAGTATTGCAATTTTTGATATTGCGCCTACTCAAGCCGATAAAAACGCAACCAAAACACGTGTTTTAGATTTAATTGAAGATAAAATTGTTTACAACAAAACATCAAAATCTAACGAAACGGTAAGTGGATTTAAAAACACAACTGATGCAGCGGCTTTTGTTAATACCTATTCTGATGCTACTTTCGACGCTACTTTTTATGCTGATGGACAATTATCTCCAGTGATAGAAGCAGAAATGAGAACAGCAGATTTAGGCTTTGTTTTTGGTCCTTATGAAGAAAATAATGCTTATAAAATTGCGCGATTAAACGACCGTCGTGGAGACTCTGTTCAAGTAGCAATTATTGAGATTTCTATGGACGCAAGCGAAGAAACCGCTAATGAAATATACGCTCAAGCAAGCGAAATGGCAGCTGCTAAAGACGCAAGTAGTTTTGAAAACTTGGCAGACGAAAAAAACGTTGCCTTAACATCGGCAACAGTTTTAGAAGCTGATAGAAACATAGCCGGTTTAGGCGAGGCTCGTAACCTTGTTTTTTGGGCATACGATACTGAAACAAGTATTAATACGGTTAAACTAGACGATCAAAACAGTCGTATTGTTGTGCTGATGTTAACAGATGTTTCTCCTGAGGGTACTCAAGATCTCGAAGAGGTTAGAACACAAGTTGAAATTACAGTTAAAAAAGAGAAAAGTGGCGAAGCTTTAATTGCAGAATTTAACGCAAAACTTTCTTCATCAAAAACAATTGATGATGTTGCTAAAGCGATGAACCTAGAAACGGAACAAGTTAATACTATGGCCTTTTCATCTAATGCTATTCCCGGAGGTTTTGAACCAAATGTAGTAGGCGCTTTTTATGGGATGGAGAAAGGACAATTATCCAAGCCGGTATCAGGTAATAACGGAGTTTATGTAGTTTTTGCAGACGACTTTATTGAATCTACCGTCCCAAAAGATTTGTCTGCTTTAAAGAAGCAATTAGACGGTCAGATTCAACCAAGAGCTAACTTTGAAGCTACAAACGCTTTAAGAGAATTAGCCGACATAGAAGACAACAGAGCTAAGTTTTATTAAGCATTTGCTTTAGTATAAAAACACAAGAGGCTGTTTCGTAAGAAACAGCCTCTTTTTTGTTAAAAACATATTTAAGCTTATTCTCCAAGCAACTCTAAACTCTTCTTTATACAAGAGTCTTCGGCGTTAAAAACGGTAAAGAAACCTAAGTCGTTCCATTTTTGTCTGGCAATACTGGTTTTTAATCGTTTCATAATCCAAGACTTTGATTGCTCAATTTCCGAAGTATTTGAAGCTACACCACTTTGCCTTGCTTTACTAAGAAAAGAGTTAAACAGCTCCTTTGAGATGGTAAAATTATCTGCATAGTCTTTTGGGCTAGAATAGGCGTTTAAGAGCGCAGAGTTTTGATCGACAAAGTCGAACACAAAGCCACTAATTATACTAGCGGCAAGCACTTTATACAGCCATTCTGAACGACCTGTTGTATCTAATGGCACAAAGTAGTCTGGCACAATTCCTCCACCGGCATACACCACCCTACCTTTATCGGTATAGTATTTTAAAGAGTCTTTAACTTTAATACTGTCTTGCGAGTAAAGTTCTCCATTCTCAAACCTGTTTACTGTTTCTAAATGATAAGCGTCAAGGTCTTTGGTATACTCTTTTTGTATGGACCTACCAGAGGGTGTATAGTATCTAGCTGTGGTTAATCTAAAAGCAGAACCATCACTCATCTGTGTTTGTTCCTGTACCAATCCTTTTCCAAATGTTCTTCGACCAACAATCAAGGCTCTGTCGTGGTCTTGTAAAGCACCAGCTACAATTTCGCTGGCAGAAGCAGAGCCCTCATCCACTAAAACAACAAGCTCCTGTTTTTGAAATCCTCCGTAACGACTTGCTTCGTATACTTTTTTAGTACGTGCATTTCCTTGCGTATATACAATTTCTCCACGTTCTAAAAACTCGTCTACCATGGTAATGGCAGCGCGTAAAAAGCCGCCCGGATTCGCCCTTAAATCTAGCACCAATTTTTGCATTCCTTTAGATTTTAAGTCGTCTATAGCTGCAGTAAACTCATCGTCTGTAGTACCCGAAAATCGATTTACTTTTATGTAGCCAATTTTTTGATCAATCATGTAAGACACATCAACGCTTGTAATTGGAATTTTGTCTCTTGTAATTGTAAAGGGAATTAATTTTGCGCGCGAAGGTCTTTTTATAAATAGTTTTACTTTAGTTCCTTTATCTCCTCTTAAATTTTTAACCACATCTGAGTTGGTAAAACCCACACCAGCTACATTTAAGGTGTCTACCTTTACAATACGATCTCCTGATAGGATTCCCATTCTTTCAGATGGACCTCCAGATATAGGGCTAATCACAACGATGGTGTCGTGTTGAATTTGGAACTCTACTCCGATTCCTTCAAAATTGCCTTGCATGCCTTCGGTTATAGACTTTAGTTCGTCTACATGAATATAAGTAGAGTGGGGGTCTAAGCTTTCCAGAGTTGCCGAAATAATTTCTTCTTGCAAGCTATCTAGGTCTAATTCATCAACATAATTATAATCTAAAAAGTTTAGCAATTCCACCAATTTAGGAAATTCGGATGAGGAACTTAATTGAATGTACTCTGTTTTATTTGTTAGGTATTTGCCTAAATAGAAACCAGTTATAAATATTAACAGAATTAAAAAAGGCCTTCTCAACAAGGGATTATTAGTGCTCATTTTGTAGTTTATGTAAGGGTATGTGTACTATTTCTACGCCTGCTTTTTCTAAAAAATCTATTCCTGAAGTGTCTTTGTATTTATGCACAAAAACAACGCGTTTTATACCCGATTGGTAGACCAATTTACTGCAATCTTTACAAGGAGAAAGTGTTTGATATAGCGTTGCACCTTCTGTGCTTTGAGTAGATCGAGCAACTTTTGATATGGCGTTGGCTTCAGCGTGTAGTACGTACCATTTTGTGTCACCTGTATCGGTTTCGCAGATGTTTTCAAAACCTGAGGGTGTGCCGTTGTAACCGTCGGATATAATCATTCGGTCTTTTACAATTAACGCACCTACTTGCTTGCGCTCGCAATACGATAAATTAGCCCATTCTAAAGACATTTTTAAATAGGCAGAATCGTATTTTAATTGCTTTTGTTTGTTTAAATCTTCGGAAGTCATAAAAAGAGTAATGTTTAAAAAGTATAGAGCAGAAACTCTAGTATGCATTTTCTTCGCCGCTAATTGCGTTTGATATTGTTTTTAAAACAATTCTAATATCAAGTATTAAGGACCAGTTTTCTAAATAGAATACATCAAATTTTACTCTGTTGTTTATGTCAGATTGCACCTTAATCTCGCCTCTGCACCCTCTAGTTTGTGCTAAACCAGTAATACCTGGTTTTACAAAGTGCCGAACCATATATTTGTTTACACTTTTAGAATATTCTTGTGTATGTTGCAGCATATGTGGACGAGGTCCTACCACACTCATGTTACCTAACAGAACATTTATAAATTGTGGCAGCTCATCAATACTTGTTTTACGAATAAACGCTCCTATCTTAGTGATTCTTACATCAGATTTTGTGGCCTGAACTTTATTTGCCAGTTCGCTACTCCTCATCGACCTAAACTTATAACACACGAAAGACTCACCGTTTAAGCCATCTCTTTTTTGTTTAAAAAAAATAGGCCCTTTGGATTCCAATCGAATTAGAATTCCAACGATTGGAATAATCCAAGAAAGCAAAAGTAGGGTTACCGCTAATGAAAATACAACATCAAACAAACGTTTAATGATGCGTTTAAATGCATCGTCTAAGGGTTGTTTTCTAAAGGAAATTACGGGCAAGTAATCGTAATATTGAACATCTCCAACTTTTCTAAAAACACCCTTGTAGTCGGGCACAAGTTTTAAGGAAATCAAATTATTGTCTGCAAATAATTCGAAGTCTTTAATTTGCTCTTTTGAAACGGAATTCATCGATAGGTAAATCTCATCAATCTTGTTTTGCAAAGCAAAATCTAAACTGTGCACTATTTTACCCAAGTAATTTCCCTTGTTTTCTTCGGCTTTTGTATTAGAAAAATAGCCCTTTAATCGATAACCTAGCTCTAATTTCGATGTAAAGTAATCCGAGAGTACAGATACACTCTCATCTTCGCCAATTATAATTACATTTCGGTAGTTTCCCCCCGCTATACGGTAGCCTTTTAACAGTGCTGCAATTGCTAATTTTATGAGAACAATTATAGAATAAATTATAAACAGAATAGTAAGCTGATCGTTTACTTCATTTCCAGTTTTAAAAATGCCAAAATAGGTAAAGTAGGCTAGAAAAAAGGTAGAAAACTGTTTAATTACAAGGTATACCGCTTTTGAGGTAAGTGCATTTCTGTACGTATTGTAAAACTTATTGTTAAAAGAAATGAGTAGCCAGGCGGAATTAAAGAAAAGGATGTAAACAACATCCAGGTATAAACCTGGGTTCATATAATACATAACCCCATTAATAACCATAAGGTCGATTAGGGTAATTATGGGTTTTAATAAGTTTGAATATCCTTTATGCAAAATTGATGTTTATCGAATTACAAGCTACGATTTTGAACGCACACTTTTTCTACCCCACTCTTTAATTACTAACAATATAAATTTAGTATTTCCAATTAAGTAACGCTTCCACATTCTTTGGGGTTCTTGTAGCATTCTGTATAACCATTCTAAGCCAGATTTTTGCATCCAAACGGGGGCTCTTTTCACCAAACCAGAAACTACATCAAAACTACCTCCAACTCCCATTACAAAATTTACTTTAGCTAAAATAGCCCTATGTTTGTAAAGAAAATTTTCTTTAGTTGGCGAGCTAATGGCCACAAACAAAATGTTGGCTCCACTCTGTGCTATTTTTCTTGCAACCTCTCCTTCTTCTTCTTTAGAAAAATAACCATTTCTATAGCCCGCTATTAGTTCGCTGGAGTATTGCTTCGCATAATATTCAGCCACTTTTTTTACAACAGACTCTTTGGCTCCCAATAAAAAAACTTTATAGCTCTTATTGTGCGCCATCTCAATTAGGTTTGTCATTAAGTCTATACCAGCCACACGTTCTTTTAAGGGCTTGCCTAACAGTTTAGAAGCCCAAACAACGGCTTGCCCGTCAGCGTTTATTAGATGTGCTTGGTTTACAGATTCTCGTAGTTCGGAGTCTGTCTGCATGGCAACAATTTTACCAGCATTAACAACCACATGGTGTATGCTTTTGTTTTCTGTTATGCCCTCATTAATTATACCCAGCGTTTCCTGCAAGGTTAGGTTGTCTACAGTCGTACTTAGTATGTGTATTCTATTGGTCATTTGTTTAAAACAAAATTTAAGCAACAAGGTCTTATTACTTATCTTTGCAAAAGTACTAAATTTAGAGCAAAACACTACTTAGTGGGGCTTATGTCCAGATAGGAATCCAGCCTTTAAACTAGCCTAGATTATTTTTTGTTGATTTTTCTAAATTTGAAAATAAGAAAACCGCACCGAAAAAGCTTACAAATGTTATTCCCGCATTTCGAACCAAATAATTTTCTACCAGGCAGATTGTGGCGATTGCAATAAAGAAAAGAATAAAAATAAGGCTTTGTTTTTTTACCGCAAGGACTAAATTATAACATAAATATAAACACAATAGGGCCAGAGCAATTAAGCCACCCTCTATAGTATATCCCAAAAATTGATTGTGGGAGTTATACTTTTCTTCAGCTGCTATATGCATCCCCATTTCAGAATACTGCTTACTTAAAACGTCCGCTTCCATTGAAGTTCCGTAGCCGAAAAGAGGGCGGACTTTTATTACTTGAATCGCTGCATCCCATCTAGCCAATCTAGAGTCTCCTTTACCAAAACTATTGTAATTGGTTCCTACCTCATAAGAGAGCTCCCAAACCAATTCGTCGGTTAACCTTTGGTATAAATAGGTATTGTCGAACAGGCTTGTAAATAATAAAATAACCAAGAGTGAAGAACTTAATATGCAAGTGAAGGCTAAATATTTTCGTTTAATTAGGTGAAAATACAGCTTAAAAAAGAATAGTGCCAAAACCAGGAAATAGAGGGTTTGTATAATTCTAGAGTTTATAAATAGGATTGATAAAGAAAGGATTCCGGATGAAATAAAGGTGTAAAATCGATTTCTGAATAAGTTTGTAAAAAGTAAAACAATAAACCCGAAAAGCATAAACATTCCTATATAAGATGGGTGTATTCCTATTGCATTAGTATAATTGTAACCTGTATGAAAATAATTAAATAAATTTTCGTCTATTGTAAAAGAATGTTTTTTACTGAAGAACTTTCCAAACACAGTGATGATTAAATAGAATGAGGAGATAAGCCCACCGTACACCAGCCCTTTTAAGGAGTTCATCCTTATTTGATAAAGATCTTTTTTTGAAATAAATACAAAAGCAATGGGGGTTAAGACAAAACTCAGTCTTCGGGTTAATGCAGTTATAGTAGGGGTGAAATCGTCTACTAGAACAAAGCTCCAAAACACAGGAAGGATTAATAAAATTGTAGACCCAAGAAGCAAGGGAACTCTGTCTTTTTGATAACAAAGTTGTTTACTAATTACAAGTATAATAACCACCAAATAGAATAAGCCTAAAATAATGTTGTTTATTCCATTAGCAAAGGGCAGAGACATCGCAAAAGCAAAAGCGAGATAGGACAGTACTTTATTGTTCATCATTGTGCTCTTTTTTTAAATACATTAAACTAAAGAGAAAACCTATAAACACCCCAGACATTCCAGAGTTTATGACGTGACCAGCAATGGATGAAATTCCAAGTAATAGAACCAGCATTAAAAATACAAAGTTGGTATAAGAATGTTTTTTTGTCTTGGAAAGCATCCAAGATTTTACAGCCAAATCTCCCCAAAGAGTCAAGAACAACAAGAGGCCAAGGTAGCCATTGGCAAAAAACAAGTCCCCGATATCAATTTCAATAATTTTGGAGTTATTCAGCTGTTCATATTTATATTGGCCTACCCCTATCCACTTTTCAACAGCGCTATATTTATCTTGGTAAACCTTATAAGCGTCTATAAAAAAATGATTACGATGCGAGAATAAGAAAGTCCAAAAGTCTAATTTATCCCAGAAATAAGTTAGTCTATTGTAAACCGATGTTTGTTTTATCACTAACCACGTAGCAGAGAACAATAATGGAATATACAAAAAAAGTAAAAGGCTTAGCTTTTTAAATTTTCGCAGGTCGAATTGATTGGTTGGGCGCTCTAACGGTATTAATACCATTAACAACAACATGCCTAGAATTCCAGTTTTAGAGCTTATACTTATACCTACAAATAAGTTAAATAGCATAAAGAAATAAAACGTCCATTGCTTTTTGTTCAAATAGATTTTGTAGGCTAAAATAGAAGATAATATTATAAAAAGAGCAGAGGTTTCGTTTCCAGCAAAAAAGAAGCCCTTACTTCCAATACTACCAGTGCTATACATTGGATAACCTACGCCTAAATATTTTATTAATATGTTTCCCACCAAAACGAAGTAAGAAAACCAAACCAACTTAAAAAGTCTTTTTATCTCTAAAGGTTCACCTCGCTTTATAATCGTTCTAAAAAAGAAGAAGGTAAACAAAGGAGTTAAGTACTTGCCAACTTTAACGATATCGCTAAAAATAAATCCTGTTTTTACTTGAATTATGGCTTGATAAATACTTGGCATTAGCATAACAAGAAACAATACACAAGAAATACGTAAGAGTTTAATGTTGTGTATGTAGAAACGACAGAAAAGAGCTCCAACGATAAATAATTTGAACATCTGTCCAAGCGTTACTGGTAGGATTATCCCGTTTTTTAACATAATTCCATTTATCATGTCGATGGGTAATAATGCGAACATCAATAAAATTATGAAACTATCGAGTTGTTTTTCTTTAAACATTGCCTAAAGTAGCTTGTTAATTTGTGTATAGCAGGTTTATTTACAGCTTTTTGTTTGGTTAAGGTCCTGTTTTCGCAAATGCTGTTTGTTCATTTATTGGTATTGTGCGTAAACTTAGTCTTCGCTAAGGAGATTCGCTAGTTTTGTGAAGATCTTTTTTACAACTAATTTATCTTCAAAGCTATTTGCCGTGCGAATACTATTCTTTTTCATAGCAAGTACATCCTGTAACGATAAGCCATCAAACAACTGTATTTTAAGTGCTAAATCTTTAGCATTTCCTGGTATAAACGTGTACCCATTTTTAGCATTCTCTATGTATTCCGAGGGCCCTCCAATATCAGACCCTATTACGGGCACACCACAAGCCATAGATTCAAGACCTACCAACCCTAAGCTTTCGGCTAGCCTAACTGTAGGAAAAATAAACACATCGAGGCGGTTGTAAATCTTTGGTAAATCTCGTTGAGGTAATAAGCCATATACTTCAACCAAGTCCTCAATTTTTTTTCGTTTAATTTCGTTTACTAATTTTTCTTTATCCAAGCCATCCCCAACAATTACCGCCTTCACATTAATAATATTCTTCAGTATAAATACTGCATCTAAAAAAACATCCCAGCCTTTTCCGTCTTCAATTCTTGAAACATAACCAATAACGAGCTCTTTGCTATTGCGAATGTTGTGGGTTGGAGAAAATAGCGAGGTATTAACCCCACCTGAAGGCGAGATGAATATTTTCTGATCAGTTACATTATATTTTTTCATCATCACCTCTTTATAATATTTTGAGGGCACAACGATACAGTCAGCAGCATGGACAAGTTTCTTTATAAAGTACCTGTTTATTTTTAAAATAGTGTTGTCTGAAATCACATCACTTCCATGTGCATTAATCACTAATTTTTTACCAGTTACCAGTTTTACTAATAGAACAGGGGCGGCACTATGACTTATATAATGTAAATACAACAAACTGTAATTGCTAGTAAGACCTCGAAAGACAATTTCAGTATAATGATACATATAAGCAAGCACTTTTTGCAGTAGAGAGCTACGCTTGCCTTTAATAACTGCGAGTACAAAGCAAACACCATAATCAGCCTTTAAATTGGTGACAAAATTTTCAACAAAAACACCAAAAGAGGGGTACTCTTTTGAGGGGAACATATTTGAAATTAAAAGGACTTTCATTGCTTTACTTTTTTCTTTTACAAAGATCTTGTGTACGATGGTAGCTTTATTAAAACGGGTTTAATAATTAACCTCTTTTTAGCAAGAACAGCTGTGCAGTTAAAATGGGCGAGATATAAAGTACTATTTTTTGTAGGACTCCTATTTTTTTACTGCTGAAAATGTGCTTTCTTTCATTTGAAAATAAGGCCATCACCTTATTTTTATTTTCCTTTTTTTCTCCTGAAAAGAGAAGCCAAAGCCTAAAAAAAGCGATGTAAGTGTACAAATATGATTTTTGCATTTGTTGATTTTGTTGATTCTTTTCAAAAAGGTTTTTCATATCCTTTATTAATGCATAAGAATCTTCCAAATGACCTATTGAAGTAGACACAGTCATTATAGAATTTTCTCTTACAATGTAGTGATAGAAAGGAAAGTTAATATTCATTACACGATTAGCTTTCATAAAAACCTCGGCCGTAAAAGCAACATCTTCAAACTTTCTAAGTTTAAAAAGTAACCCGTTTTCTTTTAAGAACGACAATTTATATAGTTTATTCCAAGCAACTACAGGGGCAATGGATATCGAGCTCCAGTATTCTTTACCTGTTAATACCTCTTTAGTTGTAATACTCTGCCTTGGTAAAATTTCTGTAATAGTTTCTCTTTCTTTTATATAATTAGCTTCCAATACACACAAATTGTACTGCATCGCTTTTGTATAAAGTAGCTCAATAGAGTTTAATTCTATATAGTCATCACTATCCACAAATATCAGATAAGAGCCCTTAGCCTTCTCCATTCCATAATTCCTAGCACCACCCAGACCTCTGTTTTTTTTGTAGTTTAATAGTTTAATTCTAACATCTTTTTTGGCGTATTCTCTAGCAATTTTAATTGTATTGTCAGGAGAACAGTCGTCAACTAATAATATTTCAATGTTTGTATACGTCTGACAGATCAATGATTTTAAACATCGATCAATATATTGTTCAACATTGTAAAAAGGAACTATAATGGAAACTAGGTTATTCATATATGATTTTTCAACTTGTCGGTAAGTTAATTAAGCAAACGCTTAGGTATTTATTAAAACCAATAACAACAGTCTTTTACGAAGATTTTAAACCGAATATATCTTTTTGTAATGTGTTTAAGGTTTTTACTTTCTTGTCGGCTTCAATTAAGTAAGTGGCTATTATACAGGTGATTAAAGTTTAGTGCCAAACTCTATGTTCGTGCTTCAAACATTAATCAGAAAGATATAAATTTAATACTGTTCAAGTAAAAAAAGTTGTTTGGATTTTAAATTAATACAAAGATATATTTTTTATTGATGTACTTTTTTTTGGGAGTTTTACAAAAGAACATTAATCTGATGGCCTCCTGTCTGTCCTTTTTTTTATGTGCTATTCAAGCCCGCAACTTCTTTCGCACTAGATTTTTCACATTTGTCATCACTTTGATAACAGCCGTGTTTTGGCTCATAATTCGCGTGTATATACTCTAATGTTGTGCTCATTTCTAAATTAAAAGCGTTTGTTGATAGGATATCGAACGGCTACTATATTAGTCTCCAACAGAGTGTTAAACCTCAACTGTAATCATAAAAGCAATGTTATTTTCCGTTTTTAATTGTGTGATACAATACAAGAGCTTCTTCTATGGTATCGGAAAAATACGAGCCCTCTACGTCTTTTAACCAAGCCTGATAAAATCGTTTGTTTTTACCGTAACTATTGTCAACAATAATAGAAGGTATTCCTAATAACAAACACAGTATATGGCCATGCAACCGAGTTGATATAACAAATTTATAGCTCGAAACTAAGTCGATTCCAAGTTGTATGTATTCTCTCTCTTTTCTCAATGGAGCTAAACCAAAAACACTATTTTTTTTAATTGCCCGTAAAAACCAGCGCGATAATTTATTGTTTATTTTTTCATAATATTTAGCTAAACTTTCTTTTACACTCGGTTCAAAAGTAGTCCAATCCGATACGTTGTATTCAGCACTCAACTCTATTTCACCAGCGTCGCCTACTTCAAAATCTCTTCGTTTCATAACCAACAGATCTTTAGTGGCTTCTTTTGAGGTTTTATAATGAGAACTAAAAGCCATATCGGGCATCAAAACAATAGTACAACCTGAAAAGTACTTCGATACGTAATCAAAAGAATGCTGATCTCTTACACAGATGGTTAAATCTGGATGCTCGTTAAAAACAGCCGCGCTTTTCAAGACCTCCATTTCATCTTTAAAGTGTACAGATTGAGGTAAAACAATAATTTTCTTATCCGGGTTTTTTAGAATCACTTTTTCACGAAACCTTTGGTGCATAGGATATAAATCTCCAAAATTACCACCTCCGTGCATTAAGACTGTGTTGGCTTTTAGTTCATCAGAAAAAGTAAATGTTACACTCGATTGAGAGATGCATTTAAATGGAATGGAATCGAAAAAGTCTAACTCGCCTTTATAGATTAATTGATCTCCAATGTTTTTATGATTTGGTATATCTAAAAGCACATAATCTTCTGTAATTAGGGAAGACAGTTCTTGGTGAATTAGTGCTCTTAAATTATGAATTGAGTTTAATGTCATGAATGAGTTTTTTAGAGATGCCGTAAACGGGCTTCACTTTAAGTACGTTAAAGTAAGCTTTTGTTTGTAGAAAAAATACAGGTTTTGTTTTTACGAACATTCCATTCATAAAATATGAAGCTATAATTTTTGCAATTAGCGTTGCCGCTGCGGCACCAACAGCGCCATAGGTAGGTATCAAAATTAAATTTAACAGAATGTTTACAATTGCACCTGTTCCCGTTCTATAGAACGAGTACTTTTCCAATCGATTTATAACAAACCAAGCGCCACTTACAACTGCTGAAAAGACAATGACACAAGACCAAATATGTATGATTAAAACTTTGCTTGAAACGATATACTCAGCGCCATACAAGGTGTTAATGAGCAAGTCTGAGAAGAGCGTGAAAAACAAAGCAACGCATAGAGCTAGTGCCGACAAAACAGTCATTAATCTCATCGTAAAATTCTCAAATTCTATGCTGTTTTCCTTTTTTAACCTAATAAGCTCAGGATAAAAAGAGTTTACAATAGCTGATGGAATAAAGTACCAAACTTCAGAGAGCTTAGCCGCTACGGCATAAAACCCGACCTCATCTGCACTAGTCAAATACCCCAACATTACCTGATCTAATTTGGTGTAAACAACATAGAAAACACTCGATAGAATTAAAGGGTAAGAACTATTTAATAGTTGTTTTCCAATTTGTTTGTTCCAGTATTTAAAACCTACTTCAATGTCTGTTTTTTGTTTAAAGAACCAAACGATTAGTGTGGAACAGACCAAAAACTCAACGACGGTTGCAAGAGCAAACCAAACAAGACTGAGCTTTAAGAGCACCAAGCTAATTTTTACAAGTCCCGCAAATAAAAAGCCAGTGTTTTTTGCTAAAACTACATACTTGGAATTGACCTCGGCCATAAAGACAGAGAAAAACACATCCGTAATTTGCAGAAGTAATTGCGTTCCAATAATAATAATAAGTAGGGATGTACTTATTTTTGGGTTAAAGTAAATGGCCGTAAGTACAGTAATTAGGTATATTACTACAGAAGCTGCCCCTCTCATAATTAGAGACGTTGATATTATTTGATTGCGTTTTTCTTTAGAGAGCGTGAGCTCTCGAACAAGAATTTGTTCCATTCCTAAGCTAGAAACTACCAAGAATACATACACAAAAGCAATAGAAAAGTTAAGTTCACCAAAAGCCACTGGGCCTAGGTATCTTGCCACTAAAACACTTATTAAGATGCCATAAGCCATCCTGAATATTTTATCGAAAAATAACCACGAAATATTTTTTACAAGCTTATTTTTAAAGAGTTTTAGAAATTGCACCTATTAGGAGTAAAGTGTTTATGTTACTTGATTATTCCACAAAAATCCAAGACGATTTTGTCTTTAGAGATTTCTATACCTTTAAACTCATTGTGTGCAACTAAGAACACTATAATGTCTGCCTTTTCGACTGCCTCTAAATAATTGGTTAGTTTAAAAACAGTATGTGTTTCAATATTAGGTTCTACAATATAGTAGGCTTCGTTGTTTGCGTTTTGAAGTATTTTTTGTGTTATGTATTTTGCTGGAGACTCTCGTAAGTCATCAATGTTTGGTTTAAACGCCAAGCCCATAATAGCAATGGATGGTTTGCGACCTTCTTTAAGTTGGTATCCTAATTTTGCCGTTTGTACTTTTTCTGCACACCAAAAAGATTTGTAATTATTTACTTCTCTTGCTGTTCCAATTATCTTTGTTTCCATTGGATAATCCGATACAATAAAGTAAGGGTCTACAGCAATACAATGGCCGCCTACACCACAACCAGGCTGAAGTATGTTTACTCTTGGATGCTTGTTGGCAAGATTTATTAAATCCCAAACATTTATAGCTGCTTTATCGCAGATTATAGACAGTTCATTTGCAAAGGCTATTTGCACGTCTCTAGATGAGTTTTCTACCAATTTACACATCTCTGCGGTACGCGCATTGGTTTTATGTAAGGCTCCTTTTACATGTTTACTGTAAAATGCAATAGCCTTTTCTGAAGAAGCTTCATTAACACCCCCAATAACTCTATCGTTGTGAACCAGCTCGTACATTACATTTCCGGGTAGTACGCGTTCTGGACAGTAGGCAATGTAAAGTTTATCAGTTAGCTCAGGTCTTTCTGCGTAAATAAGCGCCATCATTTTTTCTGTAGTCCCCACAGGTGATGTAGATTCAATAATAAACAAATCGCCTTCTTTTAGCAAAGGAATTATTCCTTTGGTAGCTGCCTCTACAAAAGAGATGTCTGGCTCGTTTTTATTTTTAAAAGGAGTTGGTACAACGATGAGGTAATTGTTAGCCGCTACCGCTTTGGTAGAAGCTTTTAAAAAACCATTTTCTACTGCCTGTGCAACCGCAAGATCAAGCGAGGGCTCTACAATGTGTATTTTACCTGCATTAATTGTGTCTACTACACTCGGGTTTATATCTACTCCATGTACGTAAACACCTCCTTGAGATATTAAGGCTGCTGTTGGCAAACCTATATACCCCAAACCAATCATTACTACTTCGGCTTGATTTGTCATTTTAAAGATTTAGTATAAAATCTACAATTCTGTTAGCAGCTTTTCCATCTCCATATGGGTTGTGAAGAGCGCTCATAGCTTCGTATCTCTTTCTATTTGTAAGTAAACTATTTGTCTCTTCAATAATTTTAGTTTTGTTTGTTCCTACTAAAATTACTGTTCCAGCATCAACGGCCTCTGGCCTTTCGGTAGTTTCTCGCATTACGAGAACGGGCTTTCCTAAAGAGGGCGCCTCTTCTTGTACCCCACCGCTGTCTGTAATTATAAGCTCCGATTGGTTCATTAACCAAACAAAAGCAGGGTAAGCCAAAGGCTCAATTAGGTCAATATTGTCTTGTTTTTCCAGCAGCTCGTATACGGGCTTTTGGACATTTGGGTTTAGGTGAACCGGGTAAATAATTTGTACGTTTTTATGCAGTTCTGAAATTTCTTTCAACGCTTCACAAATATTAATCATTCCTTGTCCGTGGTTTTCTCTTCTGTGTCCGGTAACCAAAATCAGCTTTTTTGAACTGTCAACTAGTTTTTTGAGGGTTTCAATTTCATCGAGCTCAAGTTTAGCCACTCTTTCTACAGAGTCAAAAAGAGCATCTATAACAGTATTGCCTGTTATTAAAATAGCTTGCTCCGCTATGTTTTCGTTTCGTAAATTATCAGAAGAGGTTTTCGTTGGAGCAAAATGGTAATCTGCAACAGACCCTGTGATAGAACGGTTTATTTCTTCGGGGAATGGAGCTCTTTTATTAAAGGTTCTTAAACCGGCTTCTACATGACACACTTTTGCCCCGGAGTAAAATGCCGCTATACTAGCAGACATAGTTGTGGTTGTATCTCCATGCACATAAACAAAGTCGGGCTTAAAGTCTTCTAGTACAGGTTTTAAACCCGTTATTATGTAGGCTGTTAAGCTATAAAGGTTTTGGTTGGGCTTCATTAAATCTAGATCGTAGTCGGG
>Ga0233426_10001075_pt1 | contig 26472 bp, 16 predicted proteins | sample SI_118_April2016_6_FD_179875 | JGI IMG/M metagenome (GOLD analysis project Ga0233426, IMG submission 179875) | Seawater microbial communities from Saanich Inlet, British Columbia, Canada - SI_118_April2016_10_MG | ecosystem: Environmental > Aquatic > Marine > Inlet | place: Canada: British... | reverse complement strand
CTCCTCAATTAACTGATTCAAAGAAAAATTGAATCAGTTAATTCGAGGCTAAACCTTAAACCGTGAAAACGTAGTTACACAGTTCATGGGATACTCCCCCACTTCGATTAATTGAATCATTAGATGCTAACCTTCGCTATATTATTTATTAACAAAATCACTACTTAAATCATCAATCAATACTCTTCTTCCGTCTGGTAAGTATAAATATATCTTATATTTATCATCAGTTTTTAAGTCTTTAGGTAAGTCTAAAATTGCATTCACGCTATTCCATTCATTCAATTTGAGGTTTTCAATAACCTTTGATTTATTATACCCTTTTCCTTCCTTATTATCTATTGAGATTACAAACACTACTTTTCCTTTATTAAAAGGTTTTATTTTAGCACTTAAACTAACAGCTAATCCTTTATTTAGTGGTAATACATCGTTAAGTACACCTTTATATGATAAAACATGTTTTAACAATTCTGATGTTTCCAAACTCTTTGTTCCGGAATAAGAATCACCGCTATAATTCCCATTTCCTTCCATATCTTGAAAAGAAATTTTCTTGATAATTTTTGAGCTATTCTTTTTAGTGAAGTCAAAATACTGTGGCTCTGCATCACTAATTTCTCTTTCCCCATCTTTGGCAGCCAAATAATCTGGACTTGAATAAAACGATCTTAATTTTGCTTTCTGAACTTTAGTCGCTCCATCTGTTCCCATTGATACATTCATCCAAAAAGCTTCACGTGTCATTCCATCCCAATGAACAAGACTTTTACTGTAACGATGATGAAAACCTAGATTAAAATATATTAATCCCGCGATTAAAATTGGCACAAACTTTTTACCTTCTCCTTTCAAAAATTTCTCGTAGCAAACAGTCATTGGAATAGCTAAGAATGCAAAATTTTGAATCATCGCGCGCATTCCTAGTCCACCTCCAAACCACCAGCACCACCAAGACGATAGAACTACAATAATGACTGCTGTATAAACAGAAAGTCCAAGTGCAAACTTCCTGAAACTCTTAACATAGAAGAACCCAATAAATGAGAAAATTAAAATCGGGGTATAAACAAACAATCCTTTTCTATAACTGAATAAAAACTCGAAAATTTGTGGATTATCCCAAAAGAAACCTTCATTGTTTGAATAGGAGTAAAATATCCAACCTCCAGTATATACTTTCCAGTAGATTAATTGGGGAATTATTGGAATAAAAAACACTCCTGCAGCGATCAATACCTTTTTCCATTGTCTTTTATAGAAGTCTAATTTTTCTTTAAAAGTGTCAACGTTATATATTCCATAAAATAAGGGAACAATAAACACAAAAAGTTCAACAGGTCTAATAATAACGGCCAGTCCTAATGTTAATGACATTCCCATTAAATACTTTGTCTTCTCAGACTCATGCCAATTGACCAAGAAATAAATTAGAGCACAATACAGTGAGAACAATGGAGCATGAGGCATTAAACTATAGCCAAGGGTATAAAAAAGTAAGTTTGTCCCAAAAAACATTGATAAAATAGTAGCCCCTATGGCTACTTCAGAATATTTACGCCTAAGAATTTTTCTTAAAATAAATAACCCTATAAAAAAGTAAATAATACATCCGTATTGAATTACTTCTCCGTAAGGTTTTGAAAATCCATCAGCAGCGTATTCGTCTGAAATGCTTGCAATCGCATGACCTATTAAGAAAAAGGGGGCGTATACATAAGACATACCCATGGTTACCTTTGGGACTTTTACGTCAGTCTGAGTTTCTTGAAGCCAAAATTTATTTTTAAACTTAAACTCTAAATCTCCATAAATAAACTGCGCTACCTCATAACTGTGATACTGAGCTACATCGGAACGAAATGGATGACCCTTTGCCTTATCCCAACCCTTCCAAACATTATGATTTACGACTGTATAAGCAAGAATTCCAATAAGTGCTATTAACGAAAAATTAACTCTAATTAGATTTATCAACTTTTTCATTCTTAATTTTTTCGTTCAGTAAAGTTAATTCTTGAATTAACGTTTTATTCTGCTCATGTAATTTTGAAACGACTTTAGAAAGATGAATCAAATAAACAAAAACAGCAAATATTGCAATGGTGAATATTAAATTTGGAGCTTCATATACACCAACAAATTTAGCTGTTTTTTCAAATCCATCTCGCCAGAATGAAAAAACACTAAGAACCGCTGTTGTAGCTATCCAAAAAATTGAATACTCTACCCTTAATTTTCCCTTTAAAATTAATCTGATAATGTAACCTAAAAATAATAGGCTGACAATGATGGCAATTATTTGAATTCTAGGCATTATTGTTTTTTGTTCTGAAATAAGTAAATACTATGGCTAATGTAACTTTAATAATATAATACACCGAATCAGAAGCACTTATAGATGATACTCCTCCTGTTCGTTCTTTCATTAAAACAGGTATTTCTACTACTTTCAACCCACTCTTTGCGTACAAAACAACCGCTTCTGGCTCAGGATAATCATCCGGATAATAATCATTCACTAAACTAAGTGCTTTTCTGTTTAGCAACCTAAACCCCGATGTATTATCTGTAATGGTCAATTTTATTAAAATTTTATTTAGAATTTTGAAATAGTTAATTCCTAATCTTCGGAGATAAGTTGATTGAAACCCTTCTTTTGAAATATATCGAGATCCAATTACAACATCATTTCCTGATTCACAAGATTCTATAAGGTTTGGAATCGATTCAGCGGGGTGTTGACCATCACCATCAAATTGAATCGCAAAATCAAAACCATTATTAAACGCATATTTATATCCTGTTTGCACTGCACCACCAATACCTAAATTTATAGATAATTGTAGCGCTACACAATCTAATTCGTCAATAATCTCACCTGTATTGTCAAGTGAACAATCATTAACTACTATCGGCACCAATTCATAGGCGCAACTAATTTCGTGAATTGAAGAGACTACATCTCTAATGTTTTCACTTTCATTAAATGCTGGAATAATTATGGCCGCGCGTTTCATTGATTAGCGAAAATATAGATTAATTTATTAATTCAGATGAAATTATCTTTTTCCTTTTCTCTTAGGAGTAGGACCTTTAGGTTTAGGTTTAGGTTTACCTTTCCCTCGCCCCTTTCCTTTATTTTTAGGTTTGTCTCCTTCTTCAGCAATGAATTTATATGCTTGTATCGTTTTATGATTTGCTTTATTAGGATTTTTTAATGCTGATTTCTTTCGATCATGAAACGCTCCTTGATAAGTAGGATCTTCCTTTCGTTTCTGACGATCTATTTCTCTTGCAAAGGCTTGTTTTTCCTCATACGAAGTATCTAATAATTCTACTTCTTTTGGGATTTTTAAAAGCTTAATTTCTTGGCCAATTAATTCTTCTATTTTCCCTATATGATATTGTTCTACTTCAGACGCAAAGGTGATTGCCACACCTTCTTTCTCTGCCCTACCAGTTCTACCAACACGATGAACATAATCCGTATACATTACCGGAGCATCAAAATTAATTACGTGAGAAACCTCACTTACGTCAATACCTCTTGCAGCAACATCAGTTGCTACAATTCCTCTTATCTTCCCTTCACTAAACTCTTCGTATGCATTTAATCTCGTATTTTGTCCCTTATTGGCATGAATTGCTTTCCATTGCCCAATTTCCATTCGGTTTAAGTACTTATGAATATTTTCTGCTGTTTCACGCGTTCGCGCAAATATTAAAACTCTACTATACTCTTCATGATTATTAAGTAAATGAACCAGTAGATTTAACTTTGTTTTGGCATTTGGAACACGATATAAATATTGATCAACTAAGTCAATCACCATCATATCCACGTTCACCTCAACCTTTACCGGGAAATCTAAAAACTCTTCAGTTAATTCTTCAACTTTAGGATGAAATGTAGCTGAAAAAAGTAAATTCTGACGTTTATTAGGAATAATTTCTAAAATGCTATTTAATTGAGGTAAAAAACCCATATCCATCATTTTATCAGCTTCATCCAAAACTAAAGTTTGAACTTTCTTTAGATGAATTTCTCCTCTTAAATAAATATCCATAAAACGACCTGGAGTTGCTACAATTAAATCAACTCCTTTTTGAACCTCCTTAAGTTGAGCCTGCAGTCCCATACCTCCAATTAATCGACAACACCTAATATCAGTATTTACGGCATACTTTACAGCATTTTCATAAACCTGAACGGCTAATTCACGTGTAGGAACAAATATTAAAGCTCGTGGATGATCCCCTTGAGCGTAGTTGAGTTTTCGTAAAATAGGTAAAACGAAAGCAGCTGTTTTACCTGTTCCCGTTGGTGCGATACCTAAAACATCATGACCATCTAAAATCTTAGGAATAATCTGTTCCTGAATTGGAGTAGGTTTTTTATAACCCAAATCAGCAATCGCAGTTAACAATTGCTTATTCAATTTTAGTTCGTCGAAATTCATAGTCTACTTATTTCTCCAACAACAATTCTATTTGCTGTTTCATTAATTTAATCACCACTTCATCAATTATTTCTCCTGCTTCATTTAAAACATTAAACACTTGAGAAACTGGTGGTTTAATTGGAATGACATTCATCTTAAGATAATTTAAAATATTTGTCAAATCATCCATTCCCCTAGCATTCCCTTGTCTTCCAGAAGCAACACCCACTAAAGCAGCCCACTTCTCAGGGGTTTGTTTGGGATTCCAACCTTCGATAAAACTTTTAAGAATCCCAGGGAAGCTGCCGTTATATTCAGGGGAAACAATTACTATTTTATTAACACTGATAATAAACTGTTCTACAACGCGCTCAAAATCTTCATTTTTCTCGCCATACAAAGCACTAAATAAAAAGTCCTTGGGCAAATCACTTAAATCAAGAATTTGATACGTTGCCCCTTCTTCTTTTAAGAGTTCACCGTACCCCTTCGCTATCTTAATAGTTTCATTGTTTTTACGGTTAGTTGCAGCTATAATTGAAATCATAATCAGTTATTAACAATTCACAAAATTTTGTTTAAAAATCAGCTTCTAAACAAAGGTTTTAAAACTTAAATTTGTTTTACCTGAAATAAGTCTGAAACGCCTATTTTAAAAGGTAACTCAACAAATTTAAGCATTAAATCTACGAAGAACATTACCTTTTGGAGATTATACGCTTTACGGGAAAATAAAATATTTAGAATATGGGAAAAATTATAGCAATAGCCAACCAAAAAGGTGGAGTTGGAAAAACAACTACAACAATGAATTTGGCTGCAGCCCTAGGCGTGTTAGAAAAGAAAGTTTTGGTTATTGATGCTGATCCCCAAGCTAACGCAACCTCTGGTTTAGGTTTTGACCCAAGAAACATTACAAATGGTATTTACGAATGCCTAATTAATGAAGTAGAAGCAAAAGATATTATTTTGACAACTACTTCTCCAAATGTGGATATGATTCCTGCTCATATTGATTTGGTTGGTGCTGAAGTTGAGATGATCAACTTACCCAATCGTGAGAAAATGATGCGAATGGCTCTTGAGCCTATTAAAGATAATTACGACTATATTATTATTGACTGTTCCCCGTCTTTAGGTTTAATTACGATCAACTCATTAACTGCTGCAGATTCAGTAATTGTTCCTGTTCAGTGTGAATATTTTGCTTTAGAAGGTTTAGGAAAGCTTTTAAACACAATTAAAATCGTTCAAACTCGAATTAATAATGACCTTACGATTGAAGGTATTTTATTAACGATGTATGATACAAGATTAAGATTATCAAACCAAGTTGTAGATGAAGTTAAAACTCATTTCCAAGATTTAGTTTTTGATACAATTATTCAAAGAAACACAAAATTAGGTGAAGCTCCTTCCCATGGAGAATCAATAATTATGCATGATGCAAGCTCAAGAGGCGCTACTAACTATTTAAACTTAGCAAGAGAAGTTCTTCAAAAGAACAATCAAACTGAGATGAATCAGGAAGACAAAATCATTGATTTTGACGGAGAAAGCGGATTAGGAGAAGCAGAAAAAGAAAACGTTAACAATGGCTAAGAAACAAGCTTTAGGTAGAGGATTAGGAGCATTACTTTCTGATGCAAGCACAGATGTTACGTCAACTCTTGGTGTAGCGCAAGCAAACACAGCTGTTGTTGGAAATATTGCGATGCTTAAAATCAATAAGATTGAAGCGAATCCCTTTAACCCAAGGATCGAATTTGACAAAGAAGGATTAACGGAATTGGCTTCTTCGATTAAAGAATTAGGAATTATTCAACCGTTAACCGTAAGGAAATTAGGAAATGATAAATATCAAATCATTTCAGGGGAAAGAAGATATAGAGCATCTCAAGTTGCTGGATTAACTGAAGTACCTGCCTATATTCGCATCGCAAATGATCAAGCAATGCTTGAAATGGCGTTAGTAGAAAACATTCAACGAAGGGATTTAAATCCAATGGAGATTGCATTTTCATACAAACGTTTAGTAGATGAATGTGATTTAACACAAGAAGAATTAGCGGATAGAGTTGGAAAGAAACGGTCTTCAACTTCCAATTACCTACGACTATTAAATCTACCTGCCGAAATTCAAAATGCATTAAAAGAGAAGACAATTTCCTTTGGTCATGCTCGAACTTTAATTGCTTTAGATGACGAAGAAGTTCAATCGTACATTTTCGATATGATTGTTACCGAAAAGCTTTCCGTAAGAAAAGTTGAAGAGTTGGTTAAAGAAACAAAAGAAGCTCAAAAGGCAACTCCAGAGAAGAAATCAACCTCTAAAAAAGATGATGCCTTATCGTTCTCTCAACAAAAGTTCAAGGACGATCTTGTTTCGCTTTTAAATTCAAAAGTGAAAGTTAAGCCAGGTAATAATGGTGGAGGAAATCTCGTTATCCCTTTCAAATCTGAAAAAGATTTAGAAAGAATCATGAAAATTATTGATGCGTAAAATAATTACATCTTATTTATTATTCCTTAGCTTCTTAAGTGTTTGTAGTGCTCAAAAGGACAATTTAGCCTTTAATACTATGTCCTCAATAGAATCTTCAGATTCTAATACCATAGCACCTCCAAAAGTACTAAAACAAAAAAGCCCCTTAAAAGCTTCTTTATTAAGTACGTTTATTCCTGGAGCGGGTCAAATTTACAACGGTAAATACTGGAAAGCACCTATTGTTTGGGGTGGATTTGCAAGACTAATTTGGATGTACGATATCTACTCAAAAAGGCATAACTTTTACAATCAAATTCTTATTTATAAAGACAGAGGTGGCGCTGACCAGCCTCTAATTGATTATGTTGAAGAGACAAATAATGAGTTTTCTCAGTTTTCAGGAAATGAAATTGCAGCAATGACCATCGGAACCGTTTCAGGGTATTCCGAAGATGTACGAAAAAGAAAACAACAAGTAATTATTGGGTCAGCTGTTTTTTATATTTTTCAAATAGTTGACGCTTCCGTCGACGCTCACTTTTCTACTTTTGATGTAAGTGATGATTTAACATTGAATATACAACCCGCTATTTTTCCAAATTCATTTAATGCAAATGGAATAAAGCTTAGTTTTAATTTTTAAAACTCCTTTCTAATTCTGAATTCTTTCGGATAGTTATTATTCAATCGGTTACCTACTTTCTTAACCCAACCTAACCCTTGATTTTTATATGTTATAAGTCCCCATGATTTTATATCAGGCACCTCACTTAAGTCCTTCTTTTGTAAAAATTTAATCGCTTCTTCCTTTGAGACTTCAATTGTTTCTATTTTATTTAAATCTAACTCATGTGAAAGAGCCAACTCATGAGAATACTTTAGCTTTCCTTTAATATCTTGTCCAAGTTCACAACCAATCTTAAGCGGTTTTAATTCCCACAGCATACACTTCACAATGTCTTCGAATTCTTCAGGAAAACTATGAACCATATCCTTTATTACATACTTTTTACAACCGTTATCTAAAGGATTTTCACCATCCCATTTATCTAATCGTACATTTCGAATTCTCTTCGGCATCTTTAATTTATGTCGTCCGCCAAAAACCTTTATTGCTGAAATAAAGAAACCTTCACCTTTCGTTTTACCTGGGAAAAATTGATATCCTTTAAGTCCACCAACTTCAACTGTTTCAATCGAATTTTCGGAGCAATACTCATCCGAAACAAAATCAAAACCTTCAACATTGTAGTTTTCTTCAATCCAAGCCAAATTTTCTTTATTCTCCTTATCGTTGAAAGTACAAGTACTATAAATTAAAACTCCTCCGTCTTTTATGGTAGGAATTATATCAGCAATAATCTTTTGTTGTCGAGCATAACAAATGTCAACTCCACGCTCACTCCATTCTTTACGCGCGTTTTGATCTTTTCGAAACATCCCTTCGCCACTACAAGGTGCATCCGCTAAAACCAGATCAAAGAATCCTAAATATTCTTTAAAATCTTCAGGGTCATTATTCGTGACTGCGCAGTTACTACTCCCCCATTTATCTAAATTTTCCTTTAATATCCAAGCTCTAGATCTTATAATCTCGTTTGCTACTAAAAACGCACTTTTAGGTAGTAATGAACTAATGTGTGTAGACTTTCCTCCTGGAGAAGCACATAAATCTAAAACAACTTTGCCTTCTAAATCAATGGCTTTTAAGATTTGTTCTAAAAACATACTACTCGCCTCTTGCGAATAGTAAACTCCTGCATGAAATAACGGATCAGCGACAAAACTTGGTCTTTCTTTTAAATACTTTCCTTCTACACTCCATGGCACCTGCTCTTCGTTCTTAAACAAATCATGTTGTTTAAAAGGATTTTGCCGTATTGAACAAACAGGACCTGAATTTAAAGCTATTACTAAAGCCTCTTTTGCTTCAGTTGAAAGATTTAGGGAATCAATAAAACTTGATGGTAATTCAATCATTTTAAAGCTTTAATTCGTTGGTGGATGGGTGGATGAGAATAATAAAAGAAAACATATGCTGGATGCGGGTTTAAGTTAGATAAATTATCCACCGATAATTTTTTCAATGCTGCAATTAAAGTCTCTCCATTATAGGTTTCCTTAGCGTAAGCATCGGCTTGATATTCCATAATTCGAGAAATGTTATTTTGTACCATGCCAATTAAAAAACTAATTGGCGTGAATAAAATTGAAAAAGCTAATAATCCGGTATAGAAATTTGGTGTTTCAACGCCTAACCCTAATGAGAAATCAGATTGATTCAGTGCCCAACCTAACAAGAATAACATCCCAAACAACTGTATGATGGAGAAGAGTAAATTAAACAAAGTATGTTTCCGTTTATAATGACCGATTTCATGGGCTAGTACTGCAGTGATTTCTTCTTTAGATTGTCCTTCTATTAAGGTGTCATACAGTACGATTGTTTTAGTTGGTCCTAATCCGCTAAAAAAAGCATTCGCTTTCTTACTCCGCTTACTACCATCCATTTGGTATAAATTTTTCAATCCATATCCTACTTTTTTACAGTAAGACAAAATATCAGCTTTTAAGCTTTCGTCCTCAATTGGGCTTAACTTATTAAAAAGAGGCAATATTAAAGAAGTATAAAATGCGTTAACAAAAATCATTATTACAACGATTACGCCCCAAAAAACCAACCAGAAGTCTGAGCCTAAAGTTTCAAAAAGCCATCCTAGTAAAAATAAAAGCCCCCCTCCTATTATAGCTCCAATAGCTAATTGCTTAATTGTATCGGTTATAAAGAGTTTTTTACTCGAATTATTAAAGCCAAATTCATCTTCAATTACAAATGTTTGATAATAACTAAACGGAATGGAAATTAATTGATTTGCACCAAGAAGAATCCCAAAGAAGACTAAAGCTTGGTAAGATTGATTATCTGAATAAGAAATAGATAGTTCATTTACCCAATTAAACCCTCCCTCCATTATCATGAAAACCATTATTGCTAATGATATTATCTTGCTAATAAAACTAAATTGATAATTCTTATGAGCATACTGTACAGCTCTTTTCACTTGTCCTTTAGTATAAATCCCTCTTACTTCAGTAGGCCAAGCTTTCAATATGTTTTTTTGATTTAAGCGCCCTAAAATCAGCTCAATTAAAAACACTCCAATTAATACTCCAATTACTAAAGCCTCCATTCACAATTTATTTACGTCTAAGTTAAAACTGTGTATCCACTTATTGTAAATCAATTTTGCCGAGTTGTTAACATCAGTTAATAATTAATAGTTAATAATACACTAAACAGTTCTTTAATCTGTTATTTTTGTAAGTCGTTAAAGTATTAAAACCTAACACAGCAATTGAAAAAGCTATTTTTTATCATACTTTTTATCATTATTACCTTTCCTGTAGTTGGTCAGGTAACTGCCGAATTCAGCACTGAAAACACGAACGGATGTGCTCCATTCGTTGTTTCCTTCAATAATGAATCCATAAATGAATCCGAGGTTCCAACATCTTATACTTGGGAATTTGGAAACGGCGTTACAAGTACTGAGCCAAGTCCGACTTACATTTATTCTCAACCTGGTTTTTATACGGTAACACTTACAACTACAAACGGGATTGATTCAGCCACAAAAATATTGCCAGCACTAATTAGAGTTAACGCATCTCCCGATCCAAAATTATCAGTTAATAGTCAAAACGGCTGTTCACCACATACAGCTGAATTCTCTGATTTATCTATTCCACAATCAGGAACAATAACAGAGTGGTATTGGGCATTTGGAAACGGAGAAACTTCAACTGAGCAAAATCCAATAACTACTTATATTGAAACAAGAAATTATAATGTTTTTTTAAAAGTAAAAGATATTAATGGATGTGAGGCCTCTGTTTCGAAATCAGATTTTATTCGTTTAGATAATCCTCAAGCAAAATTTGTTCACGGTTCAGTTAAATGCGGACTTCCATCACCTGTAACTTTCATTAATAAATCAACAGGTAATGACTTAGAATACAATTGGGATTTTGGAGATGGAAATTCAACAACAGGCGATGTACCAGGAATTCATGAATATACTGCTTTTGACACTACACAAGTCACCTTAATCGTCACTGAAAAACTTACAGGATGTACCGACACTTATTCGAAAAGTATCGTTGTTGGTGATTACGAGGCTACCTTCAATTGGGATATTATTTGCGGTGATGATGAATTCACAATTAAAGTTGAAAACACTACCGAAACATTTAACTCTTTAGAATGGGATTTTGGTGGACAATCAACTAAATATTCACCAAATTCTGAATACAATTTTAAGGGAAAAGGGCCATTTGAAATAACTTTAACATCAACTGTAAATGATGCGTGCTGGGATACAACAACTATTTCCTATAACCTACCCATACCAAGTATAAGTTACGAACTTCCAAAATGTAGTGACCCTCTTGAAGTAACATTTACAAATAATTCTAACGGTAGTGAATTAGATTATTATTGGAGTTTTGGAGATTCAACTTTTTCCGATGAGATAAACCCAATTCACATTTATGACATTCCACCCGAAATATTCAGGGTTGAGTTATTTACAACTGATAAGTTCAGCTGTACAGACTCTAATGACTGGGTAATTAAGGTCCCATTTCCAATTGCTCGATTTTATGAGCAAGATTCTATTTACACAGGATGTTCTCCTTTAAATTTATCTTTTAAAGATACTAGCTACACCTTAGAATCAATAATCACGGATGTTGAATGGAATTTTGGAGACCCTGCGTCTGGGAGTTTAGATACCAGCAGAGAATTCGAACCAAATCACATCTATAATACCCCAGGAGATTATGATGTGAAATATATTATAGTCACCGAAGACGGATGCTCGGATACGGTAACATATGAAGCAATTATTAAAGCTGGGGAAAAACCAATCTCGGCCAATTTTACTCAATTATTAAATGATACAATTTGTTACGGAGATAGAATTGATTTCGAAGACCAAGCTGCTTATAATACAACTTACTTAGAAAGTAATTATTTCTGCTGGGCATTTAACGGGGGATTAGATACATTATTAATTGATGAAGAAACACCAATTTCAGATTGCCCTCCAAATGTTTCTTTATATTTAGGAAGAACTCCTTTTATTAACTATGACGACCCTTATCGCTTATACGAACAGTTTAAATACAATTCGGATACAATTGGAAATATTATTTCAACAGGAGAAGTAATTCCTGATGCTGGTCAACTTTACACCCACTTAATAACGGGATATAACGGTTGCTTTACTGAAGTAATAAATCCAACATTTGTAGATACGACTATTGCTGTGAATGGATATGTAATCGAAGATAATTTTGAACTCTTTGCAGATAGTTCAAAATTATTTGGTTTTTATCAAGCCTCTTTAAATTACGACTCCATTGCCTATAGTTACATTTATTCTGCATCTGCAATAACTGATACAGTTCATAAAATACACCCGTCAGATACTTCTTTCTTCTTACTAGAAGAAGGGAAAAAATATAACGTTCGAACAAAAGTATTGAATAACGAATCTGGGTGTAAAAACGAGCTTTATGATCAAATTGTAATTGATTCCGTAAGGTTAGATTTTGAAGTAGTTGACCGTCAATGTTTAAACGACAGCCCTGTGCTATTTGTTGGTAATTCTCATGCCAAATATGGAAGACTAATTGAACGGAATTGGTTAATAAACGGAGTTAAAGAATTGTCTAGTTTAAATTTTGATAGTGCATATTATTCCTTTCCCGACACAGGAATATTTACCATAACACTTCAAAACATCTATCAAATTGTATATTCTAAATACGGGGTAATAACTACTGGTAACTACACAAAGGAACTTACGAAGGAAATAAAAATTGAAGGCGTTAAGGCAAAAGGCTTTTCCGACACCTTGGATGTTTGCGGTGGAGAAACAGTTGAATTTACTGACTCTTCAGGTTCTACAAACTTAATTAAAGATTATAAATGGACATTTGGATACGAAACTGATAGCGCAACAATTCAGAGCCCCAACCACATTTACAATTACGCAGGAACTTATACACCTACTTTAATTGTAACAGACACCTTTGGTTGTTATGACTCCGTTGCATTAATTCCTATTTCTGTGTCAAAACCGACAGTTAACTTTATTGTTTCGGATTCTTTAATATGTAAAGGGGACTTTATTTCAATGACAAATAAGAGTACTCCTTATCCTATCGGAAATTCACTCTCATATACATGGACCGCAGATTCTTTGACTCGATCTAATATTGATATTGTTCAACAATTTAACTCTGTAGGATTCTTTGACATTAAACTTCATGCAATCGACAATACTACCGGCTGCCAAGATTCTCTTATAAAAACAAAACGTTTAGAAGTATCAGATTTCCCTGAAACTAATTTTGCGGGAAGCCCATTATATATTGACTGTCCACCACTCGCTTCAAATTTTGGTGACAGTACTAAAACTACTGTTTTAAGTTGGGATTGGAATTTTGGGGATGGTAATACTTCTAGTAGCCAAAATCCCATAAATATATTTACATCTCCCGGCTTGTACGATATTAGCTTAATAACAACCAATTTTGCGGGATGTTCTGACACTTTGATTCGTCAAGAATATGTTGATATAAACGGACCAAACGGTTACGTTAATTTCAGCCCTGATACACTTTGTATTCCAGACTCAGTGAAGTTTGAATTAACGCTGAACAATACCCAGTTCTACATTTGGAATTTTGGAGATGGGAACAACATCAGTTATTATTACGACGATTTTCCTGACTCAATTTTTCATCATTACAAAAAAGGTGGAACTTTTCAACCTACTATTGAACTAATTGATGACGAAGGTTGCTTTTACTCACTACCTGAGTTGCCAATAATCCAAGGAGATAGTATTAATGCTCAGTTTATGACTAGCTCTGATATTATTTGCGATGTATTCGAAATCCCTTTTCAAAATACCTCAAGATCAACATTTGACTCCGAATTTCTTTGGACATTTGGAGACTTAGACTCCTCTAAAATAAAATCACCTTTACATACTTATTTAACGGATAGCATTTATACGGTAACATTAAAACAAACGAGCACATTAGGTTGTATTGATTCAGTTTCAAAAACAATCACGGTTTTCAATGCACCATTTCCGAAACTGGACATTCAAAACGAGAATTTCTGTGTTCCTTCAAATTCTACATTAAAATTAATTTTAGGAAACAATGGATTTGTTGCAGACAGTAGCTTTTTCACCATCGATAATTCAAAAATAATGGGGGACTCAATAGTCTATCAATTTGAAAATGACGGTATAAATAACATCCAGTATACAATTGCATACGGTAGTGGAAATTGTGTCATAGATAGTATTCTAGCAACTCCATTTTACAAATGGCCAATTGCAAACTTTGAATTCGCCCCAAAAAATAATTCGGTAGACGACCCCGTAGTCGAATTTAAGAACAAAACACAAAATGCAACTGAATGGTTATGGGATTTTAATGATGGTAAGATGAGCTCAGAAGAAAGTCCGATTAACAGTTTTAATGTGGCTGGTGCTTATAAAGTAAAATTAATTGGCTTGAATGATGGCGGTTGCTCAGACACCATAGTTAAGAACGTAAATATAGCGCCTTATGATTTTATAAGAGTTCCTAGCGCATTCTCCCCTAACGGAGATGGCCAAAATGATTTATTTGGAATTTTAAGAGCTGGTGATTTAACCATATTAGAATTTAAAATATACAATCGATGGGGAAACATAGTATTTGAATCAAATAATGTAAACGATCAATGGGACGGAACAAAAAAAGGAAATCCTCAAAATACAGGAACTTACATTTATTATATAAAAGGAAGTCAAACCTCAGGTGAAATTACCGAGATTAAAGGAGATTTCACACTCATCAGGTAATGAAAATAATATCATTCATATTATCACTTTGTATATGTGTAAATTTAATTGGACAAGATATTCACTTCTCGCAATTTAATGATTTACCGCTTGCTTTAAACCCCGCTTTGAGTGGTAAAATGGATGGTACATTAAGAGCTGGTACAATATATCGTAATCAATGGAATAGCTTAGGCATTCCTTTTGAAAGCTCTGGACTTTACGCCGACTTTAAAGCCAGTCCAAAATTCCTTAGAGGGCAAAACATTGGCTGGGGAGTTCAATTACTAAATGATCGATCAGGAAGTGGAGCACTAAATGAAAACGTATTCTCTTTTTCGGGAAGTTATCATCACTTTCTCACAGAAAAAGAAGACCATTTAGTTACTGGTGGTATATCAATCGGTGGGCTCCAAAAAAGTATTGATTTATCTGAATTAAATTTTCAGAATCAATTTTTAATTGAAACTGCTAACTTTGGAACTATGTCAAGTAATGAAAATCTTGAAAGCAACTCTTTAATAAGAATGGACTTAGCAATGGGAGGTTCATGGACCTACTTTAATCCATATGGTTATCATTTCTCAGCGGGAATTAGTGTTTTTCATCTTTCTAGGCCAAATACTAGTTTTTATGGAAAAGAAGATGCCCTTGCAAGGAAAGTAAATATCCATGCTAATGGTGTATATCCAATTAATCAAAGGTTTGACTTGGATCCTAGTTTTTTAATTTCAACTCAAAACAAGAATAGCAACATCGTTATTGGTGCAGATTTACTTTATGACTTAGGTAGAAAAACGGTAGAAAAAATTGACTTAAAAGTAGGTTGTTATGCGAGACTTGGTGACGCTTTAAATTTCACAATTGGAATGAATCACGATAACTGGAGTATTGATTTGAGCTATGACCTCAATGTTTCAGGATTAACAAAAGTTACTAAATCGAGAGGTGCATTTGAAATTTCAATTTCTTTTGTTAACAGAATGTATAAAGGGGCTAAAAACATTAAATACGTAATTCCTGGAAACAGACTATTATGATGAAAAAATTATTCATATTATCTATTTTTCTCCTTTTAAGTAACCTAACTTTTGCTCAATACAAAAGTACAAAGTTAAAAATGGCAGATGGATTACTTGAGGAAGGTAAACTATATGCTGCTCTCCAAATTTATGAGGATATCGCTAAAGGTGAAGGAGAAGATAAAAGTATTTACCGAAAAATAGCGGAACTACACGAAAAACTATACAATTTTGAAGAAGCTGCAAAATGGTATTACGAATTATTTGAAATACAAGATGGAGAATATCCAAAATCAGAACTCAAATTTGCCTTTTTAATGAAAATGCAAGGTAAATATAAAGTAGCGCTTGAACATTTTTCCAGCTTTAGTAAGACTTATAGTGGACATGATAAATTTGAATACTCTAAAATATGTAAGAATGAAATTAAAATATGCAAAGTAGCCTTAGAATCTTTACCAAACGCTGAGATTTCCATCAAAAAAATTCCAGAGAATATTAATTCTAACTATACAGATTTAGCCCCTTTTACACATAATGGAAAACTATATTACTCTTCGATAAAATCAGATTCAACCCTAACCTATACTGGATTTCTAGACTCTGCTCCTACTTTTCAGATTTATATGGCAGAGCAAATCGAGGATGAAAAGTTTGATTCTTCTAAATTATTCATTCCGGAAGTATTAAATACGCCATATCAACATACTTCAAACGGAAGTTTCAATTCAAAAGGTAATCAATTCTTTTTCACAAGGTGTAAAGAAAACATTAATGGTAAAACAGTTTGTAAAATATATTGCACCTCAAAAAATGATTCAACTTGGGAAAAACCTGTGCTACTAGGTCCTGAAATTAATGATAGAAATAATAATTTCTCTAGCACACACCCTGTATTAATGACCTACAAGAAACAAGGAAGAAGTGCTACCGAAATTAACAAACTAGTTTTCGCAAGTTCAATGCCTGGTGGTGTTGGAGGATACGATTTATGGTCGTGTACAATTGGAAAAGAGTTGAAATGCGAAAAGCTTGAAAACCTAGGAAAAAAAGTCAACTCCTTTCAGGATGATTTAACACCATTTTACTCAGTAAATGAAGGGCATTTATATTTCTCATCAAATGGTCATGGTGGATTGGGTGGGTTGGATATTTTTAAAACTCAAATTAAAAATGGAAATCCAAAAAAAATAAAAGCTTTAGATCAACCTATAAATTCATCGTCGGATGATTGGTACTATAATCAAATGAATGCAGAAACTGCATTCATTGTCTCTAACCGATTCGGTGCTAAATCTTATCACAATAATACAAGGATAGATGACATATTTTTAATTAAAAAAGAGAAACAAAAATACCTTTCCCTATACGCTCAAGAAAATGATAGTTTGGCAAAGCAGATTCATGGCGGAATATTTAAAATAAAATTAGCGAATGATCCTAAAGCAATAGCTAAACAGGTAAGGTCCGGAGAAGCTTTCCAAGTTATTCCAAATAAGACCTATGAAATTACAGCTCAGAAAAATGATTATATAAACGAAAGCACCCTCTTCTCAACTTCAAGCGATACAAAGTCAGACACGCTAACTTGGATTTTTAAACTTCAAAAAATCGATACCATTACTGGGTTTATTCTTAAAAACATCTATTTTGAAAACAATTCTTTTGCACTAAAACCAGAATCAAAACAAGCCTTGAATAAAATGTATCGAACCTTAATGGACAACCCTTCTTTTAAGGTTGAAATTGGAGCTCATACAGACAATGTTGGTACTGATGAATATAATTACAAACTATCAACTCAAAGAGCTTTAGAGGTTGTTAAATACCTTACCAAGAAAGGAATTGGCTCCACAAAACTTATCGCTAAAGGTTATGGCAAAAGCCAAGTTATAACTGGTACTAGCGACAATGCTAAAAACAGAAGAATTGTATTTAAAATTATCGACTTGAATCACATTGATCAACAAAAGTAAAATTAATCATATGAGAAATTATCACTTTTTATTCGTCGCTTTTTTATGCCAAATTACCGCATTAGCGAATTGGGCAGAGGTTTCAACGCCAACATCTGAAAATTTAAATAAACTTGAAATAATAGACAACATTGCTTTTTGTGTGGGTGAAAATGGTACATTATTAAAAAGTACTAATTTTGGAGACACATGGAATCTGTTAAACTCAGGTACTTCTTCAACAATAACAAGTATCAAATTCGTAACTGCTAATCTTGGATTCTTCACTACGGTTGATGGTGAGATATTTAAAACTCAAAATGGAGGTTCAAGTTGGACTGGTAATAAGCTACAAGACCCCGGAGCATTAAACTGTGTAGATTTTCTTGACGAGAATACCGGCTTAACCGCTGGTGATAATGGAAACATATTTAGAACCATCAATGGAGGTGCTAATTGGACCCCTTTAGGAAGCCAATCTGTATATATTATAAACGATATACTTTTAGTGAATGACACGCTAGCATTAAACGTAGGAGCTAATGGATCTCTTATGTCAAGTTCTGATTTAGGATTAACGTGGATACCAGTTTCTACGGCATCACCTGAGTCATTCTCTGCTTTAGAGAAAAAAACTAATGAAGTTGCTGTTTTCACAGGAACAAATGGAGTAATCGGTGAGTTTTCTGCTATTTCTATGAGCGTTGGTGAAATTAAAAGTATCGATTCTGAAAATGACTGGTTAAAAGATTTAGAAGTCCTGGAGAATGGTAGGGTTTTCGCTGTTGGGAGAAATAGTTCGATACTAAGAACAAACAATGGTTGGAAAACACTGGATCTGGATTCTATTAATCATATTCAAAGTATTAAGTTTTTTAACGAAACTTTAGGTCTGATTTGTGGATTAAATGGTAAAATATACAAAACTGAAACTGCAGGTGCACCAGTCGCTAGCAAAACTATTTTAGTTGAAAGACTAAAATTTCACCCCAATCCAGCAAATAATTTTATAACACTATCAGGAAATTTCGAAAGCACTAAGTTAGAAGTATTTGACATTAGTGGTAAAAACGTAATGAACATTAATATTACTTCCAATAATATTGATATTTCTAACCTAATTCAGGGGCAATACTTTTTAAGAATATCGTCTTCTACTAAAATCTATTCAGGAAAGCTAATCGTGCGTTAATTATCAACTACCCCAAATTACTAATCTTTAATTAAAGGATTTTTAACAAAACTTAATTACTATTAAACGACACTTTAATTACTTGATTTGTATTCCCCACTGCCAAAGTTATAATTGAACTTTTCAGGCATGAAACTTAAGAAATCTAAACTATAGGACAATAATTAAGTTTTAATTCCCTAATTCTAATTAGGGAATTTTTTTTGAAAATAAAAAAGCAAGAATAATTACACCTAAAAATAAGCAAAGGATCATCATATCACAAAAAAAAGTCGCTGCTAATTATCGATATGATTTGACAAAAAAAGGCCGAAATAGACATTCTATATCGGCCTCTAAATAATCTAAAATATTTTTATTTTATCAAAGATACTGTCCCAAATACTTTGTGGTTGTCTCCAGTAAACGGGTCTCTCACAACTAATCTCCAAACATAAACATCAACTTGAGCACAATCTCCACTTGATGGGGCTAATTCAGTCACTGTACCGTCCCAACCTTTATATGGTGTTGCACTCTTCCAAATTAAAGTTCCCCATCTGTTGTAAATTCTAAAGTCATAATCATCTCCTTCAAGCAGGTTTCTGCCTAAAGGAAAGAAAACATCATTTATTCCGTCGGCATTAGGTGTAAAAGCATTAGGAACAAAAATTGAGAATTTATCTATAATTGTAAGGGGTTTAATAATTGAATCAACACAACCGTTAGCATTCGTCACTTTTAACTTAACATTTACAACATCCCCATTTGGTGAATCAAAAACAACTTGTGGATTTATAGCATTTGATGTTGGTGGACTGGCAGTTGTAATTGGATCAGAAGCAGAAGGTAACTGAATATCCGTGAAATCCCATTCATACGACACTACATCTGCAGAAGATAGATCGTTAAATGAAACTTGATTATCATCTACATTAGCAATACCAGGGTTCCAACCAAAATCGACTTCTGGCAGTGCATATAGACATACTGCACTTGTTATAGTAGTGTCACTTTTACATCCATTTGCATAAATGTTACTTAACTTAACATCATAACATCCTGAAGTATTATAAGTTTCTGAAACAGTTCCAGAGGTGTCATTAGAAACATTTGAGTTTCCAAAATCCCATGTACTTTGAGTTGGAACCTCACCTGATTCATCTGTGAAAAAAGTCGTTAAAGGTACACAACCAGTTCTTGGAGTAACTGAGAAGTTTGTTGAAGGAATTGATACAACTTTAAAAGTAATATCATCTTGAGCAAAACAACCTTCGGTAACACCATAAGTTACATTATAAGTACCTCCCATAGTTGGATTAAATGTTCCGTTAATAGGATCTACTCCTGGTCCACCCCAAATACCACCTGGTGTTGTAGCTGCAAAAAACTGAATAACATCAGAACCCGCACAAACTTGTGGTTGCTCAATAATAGTAGCGTCAGGGGCGCCTACAACTACAATATCAATTGTTTTGGAATCTCCACATCTCGTATTTATAGTATGCGTTATTGTATGTGTTCCTACTCCAGCTTCCGCAGGATCAAAAACCCCTAACTCAGCATTAACAATCCCAGTACCGCTCCATGTTCCATTTGCAGTCCCTAACGACAATAAACCAAAAGGTAAATCAGTAAAACAAACCGGATCAACGGGGTCAATAGTTGCATCCTCTCTTCTAAGAACATGTATTGTGGTAAAATCAGCAGCACTACATAAACCATTTGTAGCGTCGAAAGTCACTACATTATTACCTAAAGCAGCCGTTTTTGGATCGAAATTACCTGTACTATTAACAGCACCTGACCATGCCGTTGAAGTAGATGGTAAAGCTGAAGCGTTAACATCAATTGCAACTCCATCTGCACATAAAGTATCTTCTGGCGTTATTGTAATAACTGGCAAAGCATCAATTACAAATTCAACAGTGTCAAATACAGGACAAAATCCAGCAAAACCATATTCTAGTTTAAATGTACCATCACTTGATGTTGTTGTATTAAAAATTGCTCCTCCAGCATTCAATCCTCCGTTCGTATTGGATATCTCTCTCCATATGCCTCCAACTTCTTCAGAAGTTAAAGCTTCATCACCATGATCTTCACAAAATGCAAATGTTGCGTTTGTTATTGTTGGATCGGGCGTCCTATTAACTACAATATCAATTGTTTGTTCATCTCCACAATTCCCTCCAATAGTATAAGTGATTGTATGTGTTCCGTCTCCGGCGTCCATAGGATCAAACTCGCCAGTTACAGCATCAACCCCATTACCACTAAAAGTACCACCTGCATCTACAACAGATAAAATTACTTTAGGATCTTTATCGCAGTAAGGACCTACTTGAGTTATAGTTGCGTCTAATTGATTCGTTGTTGTAACCCAAATAGTATCCTTATCTCCACATGGACCTGCTTGCGTATATATTAGTCGTTCATTAACTACGATACCTAAAGTTGCTAAATCGATTTCGAAATCCGTTCCAGTTAGTGTAACAGCTGAATTATCCCAAGTTCCACCACCTTCATTTACAGCATAAATTGGATTTAGATCTAATACACATAACGAAACAGTATCTAAATCACCAGGCATAATAATGGTAGCATCTTTTAATGGATTAATAGTAACCTCAATAGAATCGACATCACCACACATTCCTGACATATAATAATACAATTTAAAAGTACCATCATGCTCTGAAGGATCAAGTGTAGTAGTACCTAATTCACTACCCAGTAGTGTATCTGCTTTATACCAAACTCCTCCTGAATTAAAAGTTTTTAATATAAATTCGTTTTCGTTTTTACACATTGTTGTATCTCCGTTCGTAACAGTTGCCACCTGAATTTCAACAACCGTAATTTCAACAGTATCTAAATCACCACAAGGTTCAGGTAGACTATATATTAATTCATATACACCTGCTCCATATGTAACAGGACTAAACAAGGCACTACCTAATTCACTCCCAGGCATGGTGTCATTTACAAACCAAGTACCTGTTAAATCTCCTGTTAATAATGCAATGTCAGGCTCATTAGCACACACAACACTATCTGGTGTAGCGATAGTTGCATCTTTAACTGCATCAACATGAATATCTACACTATCTATATTCCCACATTGTCCAGTTATTGCATAATATACTCGATGATCTCCGGCTCCCTCATTACTAGGAGTAAATTTACCTAATGCATCTGAGGCTCCAAACCAAATACCAGAATCTGCGGCTGCAGGTGTAATTGCTAAATTAATAGCATCATCATTAGCACAGTAAGGTCCTAATTGAGTTATTTTCGGATCAGGTCTTTCTTTAACCAAAACATCAATTGAATCAGCATTAATACACCCTATACTATCCACTCCATATCTTACTTTATGAACACCAGAACCCAATGCAATTGGATCAAAATCTCCAGTTAAAAATGGAAATGCATCATTAATTTGCCATCCACCTATAACATCTCCACCTAAAACAGGAATTGCTGTCATTACTACTGCAACCGAATCGTTACAGAATGGGCCAATTGAATCAATAAACACAGTTGGTGTTTTCTTAACCTCTATATACATTGAGTCCTCACAAGAATCATCTACTCTAAACATCAATTTATAAATACCATATTTAGTTCCTGAAGCGGTAGCATCAAACAACGTATCTGATCCAGAATCGTTAATGACTGCATCAACCCCAGGAGTAGATGGCACCGAATCAACTGTCCATATACCTTCAGCACTGGCAGTAATTACAGCAGTATCTAAGAGGAAAGTCTCTCCAACACAAATTGGCTCCGAATTGCTAATATCAGCTTCACAACCACAAATTCCTACTGTGAAAACAACCGTATCTTTTATATCACAAATCTCAAAATAAACCTCGTATGTTCCTGCTCCATCGGGCGCATCAAAATCTCCAGTAACAGCATCAATAGTACAATTTCCACATGCATTCGGACCTGTTGTCGCAACTGAATAAGCATTTTCATAATTCGGAGTATCTTCTGCGTCGGTACCTTTACAAATCCATAATGTCTCTAAATTTACCGGTAAATCACATTCTGTTAATGGACCTGGATCCTGAATTTCAACCCAATCCTGAGGGGGAACAAACATATTTGGCAAACCATAACCAACTGAACCACTGGCAGCTCCTAAACCAGTAAGGTTAATAGAACCTCCTCCTGATGTTATGAAATCATCCCTGTATGCCCATCCATTTGATTTAAACTGCGCCATATAAATTTCACCATCTCCTCCAAGTTTAACAGAACCAATTGTTACATTTCCATCTCCTGTATTTCCAATTTCAGAATATGCGCCGCTAGCTACGCTGTACTCACCAAGTCGACCAAATAATGGTCCACTCCATGGATCTGCTTGAAATGACACGTATAACTTACTTCCATCAGCAGAAAACTCACAATCATATGGATTAGATGCACCAACAGAACCGTCTCCAAATCCTACTGACGAAGTAAAAACTCCATTAAGACAGTCAAAGTCTAAAATACTTACAGAATTTGTTGGATCCCAGGTTCCTGTTCCACAATGAAATGTTGCACCAGCTTTAATATTTTGGTCTAAATTTGGATTTGGAGCAAACTCTAACGATGCTCTTTCATTTGAGTATTCTTGAGCCGGCTTTGCATGTACTTCAAAACCAATATCAGTAGTTACCGGAACAGGATTCAAACCTCCGCATTCTAATAAATATGCGAAGTATTTATTTGTTGCTGAACCTTCGATAGATTCATGCGTAACAATCCAAATATCTAATCCATTTTGATGAAAAGTACCGGCTACCTGCTCTGTACACCTATAACCTCCTAAACGATTGGCAGCTGAACAAGTATTAGTCTCTTTATTATATATAAAATAGTTAAAGCCGTTTGTTATTCCGTTTTGTGCACCACCAATTGCATCATCAGTTGTAAATATGTAATAATCATTTTTATTTAATGGATGTTTGGTAATAAAAACCCCCTGAACAGCTGATCCAGTTGCTCCTCCAGTATTTTCTGCTCCAGTTTTAATCCCACCTGGAACAACAACCTCTGTACCTGTTCCGTCCCATAATTTAACACCATTGGTGAAAATAATGAGGTTACCATCTTCATCACTTGCAGACGCGCAAGATTCATAAGCTGTAAAAGGTGAACCAGCACCAATTTTAGTAGATACAGAAACTCCACCAATTCCATCAGCACCAAAAGTCATCATTTGAGCTTTCCCTGAAAACCAATTGGTATGTGTTGGCCATTGCCATTGATTCAATGAAGCCGGACAAGTTTGCCCAAAGGAATTTAGTGATGTGAATAGTGTTAAAAGAATAATAACCTGTAGCAACAAGTTATTTAGATTTTTTATGAAATTCATATTCTCTGATTTTCTTAGCAAGTACAGTCTCAAAACAATTAAAAACATTAAATGTTACAATGAGATTTAATGTTTAATAATTATCTTTTTATGGCTGTACAAATTTAAGAAAATAAATATAATTTCTTAAAATCCAAATAGATTAAGCAACAACGTAAAAAACTGAAAAACAGTAAGATTAAGGAATTATTTCTTTTTCTTTTTTACTTTCTTTTTTTTACTCGGTGATTCGTTCTCTAAATCGAATTCAATTTGCGATAATAAATCCCCTAAACTCTTCTCGTTTGAGAGGTCTAAAATGGTTTGATACTCCTTTTTTGAGACTTCAATTCCTTGGATTTTCTTCCCTAAAAACTTTTCGATTTCTAATAATACTGGAGCTTCACCTTCGGCTACAAATGAGATTGCTTCTCCCTTTTGTTTCCCTCTTCCTGTTCTACCAATACGGTGAACATAATTCTCTACTAAATCAGGTAAATCGTAATTCACAACAATCTCTACGTTAGGAATATCTACCCCGCGCGCTGAAATATCAGTAGCAACAAGTAACATACACTCACCTGCCTTAAAGGCTTTTAAAGCTGCGTTTCTTTCACTTTGCTCCTTTCCTCCATGAATAATAAGTGACTCTACGCCTACTCTTTCCATTGCTTTCACAACTCGTTCCGCTCTTACTTGAGTTCGTACAAAAACAAGAATCTTTCGCTCGGGATTTTGTTCTATTAAGTTCTCTAAAAAGTATCTTTTATCGTCCATTTCAACACTCGTCACATAATGACGAACATTCTTAGAAACTGGATCTTTAGGAGATATTTGAATTCTTATCGCATTATGCACCAATGAGTAAGCTAATTTTTTAATCGTTGCGTTAATTGTTGCAGAGAAAAATAAAGTTTGTCTGTGCTTTGGTAATCGTCCTAATATTCCCTCAATATCTTTATAAAATCCAAGATCAAGCATTCTATCAGCTTCATCTAAAATCAAGGTATTTACTCTGTTTAAACTTAAATGACCTTGAGATATTAAATCATACATCCTTCCCGGTGTGGTGATTAAAATATCTACGCCTTTATTTAATTTATGAATCTGAGGATCTTGCTCTACTCCACCTGTAATCGCAAATGACTTTACTGTTGTAAATTTTGATACCGCTTTAAAAACTTCTTGAATTTGTTGCGCTAATTCACGAGTTGGAACCATAACTAAGCATCGAACACCATCTTTTCTTCCTTTTATTGATGACCTGAAAACCTTGTCTACTATAGGAATAGCAAACGCAGCTGTTTTTCCTGTACCTGTTTGAGCAATACCTAACACATCCTCTCCTTTAATAATTGCAGGAATTGATTTGAATTGAATATCAGTAGGTTTGCTAAAACCCATTCCCTCAACTCCTTTTTTAACTTCTTCTGTGATAGGGTAATTACTAAACTTCATAGCTTCAAAGATACTGTAAATTAGACTTATTATAAACACCTATTGATCTTGCTTATAATTGCAAGTTTAGTTAGATAATTGGGTATGACTGTTCTTCTTTTTTATGAAGTTAAAATAAAAATATTTTTGTTGTTAATCTCGGATTTGAGATTATGCTTTTTTCTGTATTCAAAAATACTACATTTAAGACTAGAGATACCTAACCATGCTAGGGATAGACTGTACTTGAAAATAAATATTATCTACATAATTTTTGATCCGTAACTTATTTTGATTTAAACATACATTTATAAGATGCCCAAATACACTTAAAAAATAAAGACTAATCAATATAAATGCATCTATTTTTTTATCCTTTAATAAGTTTAAAGTTATTTTTAGAGGAATAACATTATAAAACACTAAAGGGAATGGTAGGATACTTTCTAGTGGATTATTTAATGTTTAAATACTTTTCCCAAAAAACTTTGTAATCTTTTTTAGTCTCAAAATCTTTATACCTATAGCGAAATTAAGAAACAGCTATTGTCAGAATTGGATGTTATCGAGTACCCTAAATAATCAGCTAAAACTCAATTCCCTATATTTCTCCCTAAATAAAGCGCCCACTTTAGACTTTATATGCTTGATAAAGCTCTCCTTACCTAATGGAGTTCCGCCAATT
>Ga0233426_10001072_pt1 | contig 26494 bp, 24 predicted proteins | sample SI_118_April2016_6_FD_179875 | JGI IMG/M metagenome (GOLD analysis project Ga0233426, IMG submission 179875) | Seawater microbial communities from Saanich Inlet, British Columbia, Canada - SI_118_April2016_10_MG | ecosystem: Environmental > Aquatic > Marine > Inlet | place: Canada: British... | reverse complement strand
AACAAAAATTACAAGAATTTTTAAATAAAAAATCTGATAAAGAAAAAATGATTGTCATTTATTGACCAACGGGTTCTGGGAAAACTTGAGGAAGTATTAGTATAGCGCAACAACTAAAAACGGATATTATATCAACTGACTCTAGACAAATATATAGAGAAATGAATATTGGAACGGGGAAAGTTACTGAAACTGAAATGGACTGAGTAACTCACCATATGTTGGATATTATTTCACCAGATGTAAAGTATTGAGTTTGAGAATTTAAGAATATTTCAGAAAAACTTATTCAAACAATTCATAGTAACGGGAAAATACCTATCTTATGTTGAGGAACTGGATTATATATTGATAGCTTGATATTTGATTTTGATATTCCTAAAGTAATAGCTGATAACGATTTACGAGCTCAATTAGAATATGAAGCTCAAGAAAAATGAAATCAATACGTGTATGATAAACTTCTAGAAATAGATCCTGAATATGCAAAGGAACTTCATCCAAATAATTTACAATATGTTATAAGAGCAATAGAGGTGAAAACGGTAACTGGGAAGTCAAAACGTGATTTTAGAACTGAAAAAAAACTCAAATATGATACTTTATTTCTAACACCATATACTGGGGATAGAGAATATTTATATAATAGAATAAATCTTAGGGTTCAAATGATGTTTGAAGAATGATTAGTAAAAGAAGTAGAAAAATTACGTAAAGTATACTCAGATGATACTCCAGGTTTGAAAACTATAGGATATATAGAAATAGTTGATTATCTTAAATGAAATACTACACTAGAAGAATGTATTGCATTAGTACAAAAGCATAATAGAAACTATGCAAAAAGACAACTCACATGGTTTGGAAAATATAACCAATATATTTAATACTAAAATATGGAAAATAAAATAGAAAACAAAGAGCAACCAAAGAAAATTTTTACAAAATCTAGAATATACTTACTTATTTCTATTTGTTTTGTAATCGCTATGCCAATATACTATGAAATAATGATGAATATATATATAAGATAATATTATGAAGAAATATTTTTTCTTGGGAACTGGAATAATCATACTCTGACTTCTGACAATTTTCTTAATAAATATATACGTATTAGGGTTTTCAAAGGACAATTATTTCACAAAAGTATCGAAATTAAATCAGAATGAAGTATGACTTGTTTTTTGAGCTTCAGTACTAAATAATTGAATGCCATCAGATATATTAAAAGATAGGTTAAAAGTAGCTGCAAATGCTTATAAGCAATGAAAAATTAAACAGATTATAGTATCAGGGGATAATAGAAAACTCAATTATAATGAACCAGATGTTATGAAAAAATATCTTGTTAGCTTATGAGTTCGTTCAAGTCATATTCACCCTGATTATGCTGGTTTTGATACTTATGATTCTCTATATAGGGCAAGGGATTTATTTTTTGTAAAAGATCTGACATTATTTACCCAAGATTTTCATCTTAAAAGAGCTATGTATATCTCATATAGATTAGGTATTAATGCTGTTTGAATGCAAACAAATTTACAGAAATATATTGCTGATGATTATAATAATAAAAGAGAAATATTTGCTCGTGTAAAAGCATTTTTAGATGTTGAAGTATTTAACTCACAACCAAAATATTTAGGAGATTCTTTAAGAATTACACCAAAAACTGAAATAGAAGAAATTAAAAAAGAACTGTTAGAGAAATAGAAATAATTGTCAATCTATATTATTTCACAATCTGAATATAAAATGATACTATTAATTTAATTAATTATTATCATTTTTTTTATGAGAAAAATATTTCTTACAACAATAATCTGTCTATTATTTACAAGTTGAGTATCAGCATGATATAAGCTAGATAACGGGAGTAAAAAATTAGTAGAACGTTTTGAATTATCACAAACAAACCTTTCTACTGAAATAACGAGAAAAGAGTTTATAGAGTCTTTGCACGCTTGGTATAAAGATTATAGAACAGAACGTAATTGGTACGTAGATTATGATAAGTATACACAGTTAGATAACACTATATATTTTAAAGATGTAGATTTGAATTCTGATTTTTGAGAAAAATTAGAATATTTTACTCATTTATGAGCTTTCTCAAAAAATGAATATTTTGATCCAAAAGGAACGGTGAATCAAAAAACATTTTTTATTGTGATGAGTAGACTCAAAATAATGTGGAATTTACAACATTGTAAAAACCTAAGAATATGTGAAAAAGAAGCAGATGATAAAACATATTTTACTAAATGAGTCTATTATAGATATATTTCAAAAATATTTTATAAAGAATTAAGAAAATATTACTCAAAACCTCAAGATTATTTAGATGCTGGATATAAATCATTTTTAAACTCAAATTATTATTTTCCTCTGAAATGACAAAATTTGAATGGATGTTATGCATTTTCTGTCAGAAATATATTAAAATATAAACATGGTATTTGAGTATATATTCCGCAAGTTGATAAATATATATGAAGAGCTCCTACATCTCTACGGACATATCCAATCATGAGAAAATATGATAAAGTAGTACATATTCAAGCCAGAAAATATTGGTCACTTGATACCGTTATGAAGTCATTACAAGCATGAGAACCTGTTTCTATTGTTTACTGGTGGGATTACACCGATTGGAAAACTGGTCAAAAAAAGAAAGTGAAACATATTGTTGCAGCTTATAGTTTTGATGCAAAAGGTCTCTGGGTAGCTGAAACAATTTCTGCTCAGAGAAAATTAATTCCTTATGATGAAATTTTTAATAAAAATTGAAATGCAAAAGTAGGGAGAGTATTTAAATATTATTATGATCCAAAAGAAAACTGGAGTGATTCAGAAATAAAATTAGAAAACGAAAATAATTTCTTAGCAGGGGAAAAATAAAAAAAGAACTTAATATATATTAAGTTCTTTTTTGTATATATTATATAATTGAATATAGTATTTTTACTAAAATAAACTAAATGGCAAGGATTGTAAAAATGGGATTTTTATTATCATTAATAGTACTTTTTTTAATATTCTATAGGTCTGAATCAGCTAAAAAAAGAAAAACAAGAATGAAAGTCATTGCAAACCTATATCCTATGAAGCTAATGTGGAAATTTGATACATTAATATTTAAATTTAACAAAGTTGATATAGCGAGTATAGACAGTATTTTATTTCCTGTGTGTGAGGTATATTATGATAAATTTCGTAATAAAAAACTTTCAAATCAGGATAAGGAACAAATGAAAATATTTCTAGATACTTTTATGAGCGATTTAGATAATAACAGATATGTCAATGTAAGCGCATATGAAAGCTTATCTTTAAAAAAATCTTTTTTTGTTAAATATAAAGTGAAAAACTCTAATGAAATAAAGGAAATGGTTTTTTAGCTTAATATAAAAATAGTAAATTTATAAAACAAAAATTTACACCAAAAAAGCCCTATTTAGGGCTTTTTATATTGCTATTATTTTGTACTAGATAAAACTGATAATACATCAGCATGAGATTCTAGACAAGCTTCTTCTACAATAGGAGATAGTCCCATTTTTGACAACATATCTATTGTAGATACTTCAGTTCATCTTGGTTCATTAAGATTTGGCATAACGTTTTTATTACTAACTATTACATTTAATTGTATCATATAATATTGAGGAAATCAAAAAAATGGATGAAAAAAAATATATAATTATTATGGAAATTTGTAAGACTGATCAGTACGGTGTTTTTGTTGAATTTTTGTAATAAAAGTAAATATATAGTACTATGGATTATATAGTATAATATTACATATATTTTTAATGTGAGAAAATAAACAACTATCATCCAAGGAAGAATTTATTGAACTATCTAAGTCTGAGAAGAAGGAGATTAAGCAAGAAGTAAAACAAATACTAAAACAAACTGAATCAACAGATCCTATTCAAGATAAAGAGAAAGATTCTCTTGAGGATAAAGTCAGTAATTTTTTTGATAGAATAGATTTTTTAGAATTAGAAAATGAAGAAAAAGAAACGGTAGCTACACATATAAAAGAGCAAGTTAAATTAGATAGATTATACTGGATTGAGATATTTTTATCGAGTGTTATTGCTACGTTGTGATTACTTCAAAATTCCGTTGCTGTAGTTATATGAGCCATGTTAATTGCACCATTATTACGTCCGATTAATGCAGTGAGTTTTGCTGTATCTAAATGAGTGAAAAAAGGACTCGAAACAGCTTTAAAATCTTTAACGGGTTCAATTATATTTGCTATTTTATTATGATTCCTAGTTACTAAACTATTAGGCTTTGAAATGGAAACAACTGAAATTATTGCCAGAAGTAATCCAAATGTGTTAGATTTCTTTATTGCGATATTCTCAGCAATGGTAGCAGTACTCAGTCTTCGTTTTACTCGTTTAAGTGAAAGTATTGCCTGAGTAGCAATGGCTGCGTCTCTAATGCCTCCATTGGCTGTGGTATGAATATATCTCGCATTCTGAAACTTCTATGCTGCATGATCTGCTATGATGTTATTCTTAGCGAACTTGTTTGCAATTGTATTAGTGGGAACTATATTCTTTTGGTTTTATTGATTCTCACCACATGATTCAAAATGATTTAACGCGGTTATGAGAAGAGCTTGAATTATTACAATATTAATATTATTAATTCTTGCACCACTCCTTATGTCATTTTATAGTTTAAAAAATAACTATAAAGTTTCTCATCAAGTAGAACAATTTTTAGAGCAAAATATTGCAGTACAAGACAATTTTGAAGTAACCAATATTACTACTCATAAAAAGGGGACAGGTTTAAATATTTATGTTCAAATTAAAGCACAAGAATGAGTTGATATTGTTTGAATATTATCAAAAATTGAAGAGCAAATATTACAAGAACATTGATCAGAAATAAAGGTTCAATTTGAAATAACTAGAGTGTTTAGATTGTAAAAAAATAATTTCTACTATCTATACGGATAACGCTGTAAACTACAAAAATAATTCAGATAATACAAAAATTGACATATAAGATATTTTACATATTATAAATTCAGCATTCTCATATTGATTTTGTTAACAAAAAAAGAGGAAAGTATATGAGTACTTTACAAGAACAAACACCTGAAGTAATAGAGGAATCTTACAATTTTTGTAAAATAAGTTATGAGGAGATGATTTTTAAAGTCAAAATCTCAAAAGAGGGATTATTCATAAAAAGACCACATGAGTGTACAAATATATCTGTACAGTCACTTTTACAAATATTAGATGATTTTTTAGATATGGATAATTTACAGTCTTACACTAGTGATACAAAAATTATCAGTGACTATGAGTGGAGTGTTGAATGTTTGTTAGATGTACTTAATACTAATAAGGGCACAAAACAAGCAACTAAATTGTCTAGTAATAGTTGCCTGTTCAGACTCGAGTATAATATGAAAAATCGATTCGGTGTATTGACTCGAATCTAGTCTCATGATATTTTAAAAAACGGTTTCGTCCGTTTTTTTATTTGCTAATTTTTTATATAGTTAAATAAGAGGGGAAAATATATAGTATACATTTTATTATGATACGTACGGCTTATACATATTAATGTTTTAAAAAACTAAAATTATTTGCAAAAAATAGATATTTTGTCAAAATGAGACAAATATCTATTTTTTAATCTGTTGAAAAGATATGTTAGTTGAACCAATTTATAATGAAAGTGTTGCTGGGGAATTAAGCTTTGCTGTTGGGCAAGTTAAAGTTGTTTTAGACTTGATTGCTGAATGAGCGACTGTTCCGTTTATTGCTCGTTATAAAAAAGAAATAACTGGAAACTTAGATGAAGATCAAATTCGTGCTATTATAGATACTCAAAAGAAACAAGAAAACCTATTTTCAGCAAAACAAACTGCTATCAACGGGATTACAGAATTAGAAAAAATGACAGATGAAATCATGGCTAATATCTTGGCTGCGACTACATTAAAACAAGTAGAAGAAATCTATAAACCATACAAATCAAAAAAGAAAACAAAAGCAATGATTGCGATTGAAAAAGGATTTCAAGTTGTTGCTGATTTGATGAAACAAAATATGACACAAGGAAGTGTTATAAAATCTGAAGATTTTCAAAACTTATTATCAGATGAAAATACTGAAGAAATTATCTTAGAAGGTTCTCATTTTATCGTTGCTGCGGAAATCTCTTCTAACTCATGAGTGAGAGAAGACTTAGTAGAAACACTTAAACAATATGGAACTATTTCTTCAAAAATAAAAACAGCAAAATCTCTTGAAAAATTAAATGAAAAAGATACAGCTCAAATTCCTAAATTTGATATTTATGCTGACTTTTCTTGTCCTATTTCTAGAATCAAACCATATCAAGTTCTTGCATTAAACAGAGGTGAAAACCTAGGAATTATTTCTGCAAAAATCGAAAAAACAGAAAAAACATACGAAGGTGTGAGAATGCATTATGCAAGAATTATTGAAGTAAGAGGACAATTCACAGAACTGTTAGAAGAAGCATTCAAAGAATGATATACAACATTATTTAAATCAGTAGAAACAGAAGTAAGAGGATTATTAAACGAACTTTGAGAAGACGATGCGATTGCTTCATTTCAAACAAATCTAGAAAAACTTCTTATGACTAAACCAGAATATGGGAAAAATATTCTTGCTATTGATCCAGGTTTTGCATCGGGTTGTAAAATTGCTGTATTAGATAGTTTAGGTGAACCTCTAGAATTTAATAAAATATTTCTTTTCGCAAAAGATAAAGCAAAAGCTTTCTTGAAATCTTGGATTACTAAATATAAAATCGAAGTGGTTATTATCGGGAACGGTACAGGGTGTAATGAATCTGTAGACTTAACTCAAGAAATATTCGATGGAGAAATATTTATCGTAAATGAATCAGGTGCATCTGTATATTCAGCAAGTAAAATTGCAAAAGAAGAATTTCCAGATCTAGATTCACTCGATAGAGGAACGGTTTCAATCGGGAGAAGATTTATCGATCCATTATCAGAACTCGTAAAAGTACCAGTTGAAAGTATCGGAGTAGGGATGTATCAACATGATATGCCAATAAAAAAACTCGAAGAAAAACTTGGGTACGTAGTAGAAGATGTAGTAAATCAAATCGGTATCAACGTAAATAACGCGTCATCATACGTATTAAATCATATCTCAGGTATCGATAAAAGATCAGCAAAAAAGATCTACAATCACAGACCATATAAATCAAGAGTTCATCTCAAAAAACAATTATCAGACAAAGTATACGAACTGGCTATTGGTTTCCTAAGAGTACCAGAAAGTCCTGAACTACTTGATAATACAGATATCCATCCTGATCAATATGAATTAGCTAAATATGTTATCGAAAATAACATCACAGTTGAGAGTTTTGAATCAAACAAATCTAAATTACAAGAATTATTTGCAGATGCAACAGCTGGAACGGTTGAGTTTATTCTAGAATCTCACGCAAATATTGGTCATGATCCAAGAGTGAATTCTTCTCACCAAAAAGCTGGTCAAAAACTAGATATCAAAACAATCAAACAAGGAGAAACTTTCGACTGAGTAGTCAGAAACGTAGTAGCCTTCGGAGCATTCGTTGACATCGGACTCAAAAACGATGGACTCGTTCATATTTCTCAACTCGTTGATAGATATATCTCAGATCCAAAAGAAGTTGTTGAAGTTGGGCAAAAAGTTAGAGTAAAACTTATGAGTATTGATGAAAAAACGAATAAAATTCAATTGAGTATGAAAGAAGCCGCAGAATAAAAAAAGAAGACGTTAGTCTTCTTTTTTTTTCTCTTTACTGAGAAAATCTTTTCATTTTGTAGTGATTTTATATGTAATAATACTTGCATTACGTTCTGCTTCTTGTATAAAATCATGAATAATAGCATCTCTAAGGTAATTTGGCTCTATTGAATCAATCATATCATGTCAATGACGATGTTTATCCTTTCCTTTATATTTAAATATTAAATTACTAATTTTTTCTTTTAATTCATCAATATTCTCTATTTTACTATATTCTTCATCCCATTTCTCTTCTTCAGATTTTTCTTTTTTCTTTTCAACTTTTTGCTCTTGTTCAATTTTTACTTCTTCTGCTTCCAATACTTCTGTTTCTAGCTTTAATTCAGCTATTTTAATTTTATTTTCTTCAACTTTATTATCTCTATGTTGTTTTTTAAACCAAAGGCTAATATATGGAGTAACTACTTTAATAATAAAAATACTTAATAATAATGGCATTAATACCCATTGAAATGTCATTCCAAATAAATAATAAAAATCAAAATATTCATACATCGATTTAATATATTCTATTTTATTTGTATATTTTCATATATTCTCATGACTGACAAAAATAGTAACATACCAAACTTTCCAGTTCCAAGTTAACCAAGTTGCAATCATACTTCACCAAAAAGGACTTTTAAGTTTTTCATCTAAATTGTCTTTTAATTCATCTGCTCAACCAAATTCTATTTTCATTTATAAACATTTAGTAATAATTTACTTAAATATACATACCGAATAATTTTTAGCAACGAATATTATTTTTATATGTTAAAAAGTATTTTTCTGAAGTGTTATTATTGATAATTGATATTATTTTAATATAACTTAAGCACTTCATTCAAAAGGAAAATAGTATTATGAACTTAATTCCTGTAGGGGACTTGACTCCTCAACAAGTAAAAGAACAAATAAATATACTTGAAAAGAAGAATGGTGAAACTGGAAATAAACGGACTCGTTTTCGTAATAGAGGGAAGAATAAGCAAAAAAAAGGACTTAAATAAATGAAAAGAAGCTCACCAGCTTCTTTTTTTGTGTTTTAATTATAAAAGACTATACTTCTGCATATTTTTTAAGTTCAAATAAATTCATGGAAACTTGGTTAATCTACGCAATCATCTCAATATTCGCTGCGGGAATACATAATTTTTTACTCAAGGTCTCAACAGAAAAGAACTACAACGGTTCTTTGACTTCTCTAGTGTGATACAGTGTCTGAACTTTAGTAGCTTTCATATACTTTTTGTATACAGGAGGAAAGATAGACGGATGGGAATGAATGATGGTTTTTGCTTTTTGAAATGTGTTGTTTTATTTTTTCTCTATGCTCACGAGAATGGAGGGGATGAGAAATATCGATACCGTGATATTTTATCCATTATATAAAACTATCAGTCCTGTATTAGTGACTCTAGTAAGTTTCTTCTTTTTTCAAGAAGTATTAACTCTCAAAGAAGGGATATGAATACTTATATGAATATTGATTCCTCTAATGTTAATAACTTCACACGAAAATAAAATTCAAAAAAATCTAAAAAAATGAGTTATATTTGTAATATTTACATCACTTTTTATAGGAGTATCTGCAGGTTTTGCAAAAGGGGTTATGGAAGTTGGAATAAATATAGAATTTTTCATATTTATCTCAATGTTACTTGGTGCAATAATCTCGGCTATTAGTTATAAATTTTTTCATAAAAATTCAAAAGGAACTTATAATAAAGAATGAATGGCCAAGTTTGGAATTGTTTTAGGAATATTTCATTTCCTAGCTTTTGCTTCATTTCAAAAAGCTATGACAGGGAATTTAGCGATAGTATTTACTATTAATTCATTTAGTATATTGATACCGATAATATTATCGATTATTTTTTATAAAGATCACTTCAATAAGAAAAAATGATTTGTGATAGCTTTATCAATTATTTCAATAATATTATTTATATAATAATTTTTTATTATATATTTTGTCACTTTTTTATATAATTGCCGTATTATAAAGTATATATTTATTAATAATTTCTTATGAAAAAAATAATTTTAGCAGTGTGTATTTCAATGTTATTTTCAGTTTGAACACAAGCAGGAGAATTAATTGAATTAAATAAATGTTCATCATATTATGATGGATGTAATACTTGTAGTGTAGTTAATGGAAAAATAAGGGCTTGTACTGAAATGTACTGTATGGAAAAAAAGGCATCTAAGTGTTTGAAACAAATAGATGAAATAAAAACTATCAGTAGTGCTCAAGATTTGTGTGAGGCATATTCCGGAGAATACTTTGAAGCTCAATGAATCTGTACAATAATTAACAGTTCAGTACAAGCATCTAGTTTATTCTCAGTGTACAGAGATATTACATGACAAATGATTTATATGGGCGGAAGTAAGTATTTTGATGAAAGACTATGATCTAATAATTTAGAATTGGTTCAAAGTGATTATCTTATATACCTGTTTATCAAAAAAAGTATACCTGGCTTATATAAACAATATGCAAAAGAAATAGATACTCAAATAAAATTTCTTTCTTCAAAACTAAACATATCAACAACTCTTGAAAATAAATATGAACTTATCTTATGAAAAGGTTATATCGTAAAAATAGATATTATTGTAACGAAATTATTAAGTAGAACAAATGGAATGACTCATATAGAGAAAGAAAGATATCTAATTAAAAAAGTTCAATTATTAGAAACTCTTAGAAATAAATATCCTGATAAAAACGGTTCTGGAAAATATGTTAAAGTACTTTCGTTATTAGATTATCTTCACCAAAAAATAGAGAGTAATATTGCATACGAATAAAAGAATTATTTAAAATAATCGAGAGGAAATAAAAAGAAGTAGAGTGATATCAGTATCACTCTACTTCTTTTATTGTAGGGAAAAGATTTTATTTTTTTTAATTGACTATTTTGAATTGTTACATATATTACAACCTCAAAATCTTAATTATAAGGTTTTGAAAATCGTGTTTTTGGTATAGTCAAATCTAGTGTATCAAAAATTAAATTAACAAAAATAAAAAGGAAAATCCAATGTGCCCTCCTTAAAAAAGAGAAAAAATCGTAAAAGATTAATTGCTTTGCTCTGTTTGCTATGCGTAATATTTATATTACATGAACCGGAACAAGAAGTTAATAATTTACAACCTATTGTATTCAAAGCTTTAGATGATGATTTAAAGTTTACAGAAGACAATATTATACCTGAAATTATTAAGGAAACAGTTGGAACCGATACTGGAACTGATACTGGAACTGATACTGGAACTGGAACCGATACTGGAACTGGAACTGGAACTGGAACCGATACTGGAACTGGAACTGGAACTGGAACTGGAACCGATACTGGAACTGGAACTGGAACCGATACTGGAACTGGAACCGATACTGGAACTGGAACTGGGACCGATACTGGAACCGATACTGGAACCGATACTGGAACTGGGACCGATACTGGAACTGGGACCGATACTGGAACTGGACATAATGATGGTAATAACGATTCATCTGAAGATACTACACCTATTATACCAGGTGATTTAACTATCTCTACAGATGGTATCAACAATGAAAGCAATGGGAAATTAAGAGTCACTTTAAAGTGGAACTAATTTCTTAAAGGATAAAAAAATGAAAAATTACATTATACTACTATTTACAGTACTACTTTCAATGCACGCATACGCAGAGGAAGTAAATATAACAGTCCATACTCCAATTTTGGTGAATGGAATCCCTGATGTCGAGTCGGAAACTTTAACCATTAATAAGGCTAAACTTTCGTCTACTAGTCAGATAGGTGCATTAAATTCATTGAAAAATGGATTATATGAAATGGAAATTTTTGTTGGTCACAATATAACTCCTAAATATGATTCAGTTGATATCACTCCAGGGCAATCACCGATTGTTCCTGAGTATTCAATTGAAGTGGGAGATGATTATACTGTTACAATAGTATTATCAGGTGATGAAGATGAAAATGGAGATGCGGTAAAGTTGTTTGCAACGGACTCATTCCCATTTGATATGCTTGCTGGTGGTTTAGTAACACCTACATTATCATTATATATGACAAATAAGGATATAACAGTGCATCTGCCTGATATGACTCCCTTGGAAGATGTTACAGTTATCATGTCAAATGGACGAGCTGAAGAAGCAACTCTTGATGATAACGGAACGTTCACAACAAACTATGCACCTGGTGAAAAACCAATTGCAATTATAGCGAGTGATGGACGTACCGTGGGTAATTTGAATTCAACAGATAGTTTCGGTAGCAAACGAAATGAAATTTTGAATTTAGATTTTAACCCAGGTGATCTTGCATTAGATATTGGATTCTTTAAAGAGAGTACTTTATTCGAATCTGGAGGATTACTAATTGATGACTATACTGCTAATGGTGTAATGTATCGTACGCCTGAATTACCTGTTGTTACTGGAACGTATACACTCCACTTAACGGTTGATGGGAGCACATTTGAATACGCTTCTATTGTGACTATTAATGGTTCTGAAACACATTCCACAGCAGGCGCAAGTACACCATATGATATAAATGAAAATGATGCGGTGACTATACAGGTTGATTTAACCACCTTAGATGCTGAAATACTTTCTGGTAACAGTAAAGAAATTCGCATTTATCTAACGCCTACTGGGGGCAACGCGTAAAAGCTTATTTTGAAATAAAATAAGCAAGTGAGGAGGGTAACCTCCTCACTTTATCTATCCTTTTAAAATAAAAATTTCTTTTGACATTTTATTTTAAAAGGATAATATACTAGCACAATTAATTCATATGATATAATTTGTTTATCCTTGTTATGTTATATGATGTTAATGGTAGCAACATACTACCGAAAATTATTAAAGAAGAGCGTGTCTCTTCTTTTTTTATTTCCTTTTTTTTGAAAATACTATATAATATAGTTGTATAATATAATAATAAATTATGAGTGAAGTTTTTTGACATTTATCTGAAAAAACATCGAATATAAAATTAAATTCTATGAATTTTGATGTATCAAAAATCATAGCAAATACAAAACTATTAATTTGAGGAGTACTATTGTCTACACTTATTAAAATATGATCAGAAACAAATATTTTTAATAAATTAGATGCTCCAATAGAACTTACACCTTATACTCAAACGAATTTAAATATTTCAAAAACATTGGAACCTCTCACATCAATTGATATATGAAAAACGAAAATCATTTGATGAATAGAAATCAAAACTAATTACAATGAAACTATTGATGGATTATGAGCCTTTGAAAATTGAGAAATATCGTTGCATAGAGGTGAAATATTGAGATTTGCTGACAATTTAATTGTACCATATGTAAATGTACTAAAAGCTATTTATGCAAATGAAGTAGGGTCTCTCATTTCAAAATTGAAAAATTCTAGTGAAATATCAAAAAATATAGACTGATATAATCCAGATTATACAGATCGTGCAATTGATGAAGCATATTGAGATTATTTAATGTCGAAAAGTTTTTTATCAACTACGGGTGAAATTTCTCAAGATAATTTATTAATTTGGAAAGAAATTACATTATCTAAAATAAGATGAAATAAAGAAAAATATAGTATGATAATAGATTATGTTAATACTCAGTCATGAACAGTGTTATATAATTACCTTTTCAGTACTGATAATTATATAGACACAACGAATATAAATTTTGAAGATTACGTTATTTGAATGCAAAATTTTATTCACGATAATAATAATGGAGAGTTTAATAATATCGTTAATTTAATAGATATTTGATTATTAAATTATCAATCTAATTCAATTTGAATAATCGATAGATACGCTTATTTAGAAACAAAAAATAAAAAAGATTCAATATAGTTTATATTGAATCTTTTTATTATAATGTCAAAGTGTTTATATTATAAAAGTTGTATTTTTATTAATATTCAGTAAAAATTATAAACGTTTATAATAAAAAAAATCAATCTATGATTCAAACTAAAAAGGGGTTTACGTTAATAGAATTAATAGTCGTAATTACTATAATAGCAATTTTAGCAACTATATGATATATCGCGTTTTTATGATATGCATCATGGGCTCGTGATACAACTAGGATGAGTGACCTAGCATTAATTAATAGAGCTTTAGAATATCATAAGACTAAAGGACATTCTTTGCCAACACCAGATGATATGATTCCCATTACATTATCTGGTACATTAGTTGCTAAACAATGAAATGCTTGAAATAAAGTACTATGATTGATATGAGTTAGTAGTGGCTGAAAGGATCCTATGGACTGAGAATATTATACATATTTTTTAAGTGGTAATAAAACTCAAATTCTATGATTATTAGAAAATCAAAATGGAGATATTACATGATATAATAATAATCAAACTTATGCTGATTATACAGATAGATATCCCTACTACAAAGGTGAATGAATAGGTGTATTACTAGAAGAAAACAATATTCCTATACATAGATCAGACGATGTAATGCTTGAATGAAGTTTTGATATTTTTAATAGTGCATTTGCTGCAAGAAATATAAAATCAATATATAGTAATATTTCTCAACCTATAACTCCAGCTTTAACTATCTGATGACAACTTTCTTTAAATTCAATAAAAAGAACTACTTTTGATTGTCCTCAAAATTATATAGATGTTCCTTGAAATTCAGATTTATGACAACCTGATTTTTGTATTTGAAAATATGAAGTTTCTACAGCTTTAAATGATGATACGTTAGCATATCAAACCTTATCATGAGTTATACCATTAACAATGATGAATAATAATGTTGGTGGACCAGATTGTCGCTGAAATTGAGAAAAATATCATATTATGACTATGATGGAATGGTTAACAATTGCAAGAAATATAGAATGAGTAGATTCAAATTGGTCATGATGAGTTACATGAAGTTGATATATATATTGATGAAATAATGGAAATACTATAACTGGAATATGAACTGGCTTAGGTGTAATAGCTACAGGAACTGATGGGGATATTGATCATGATAATAAAAGAACATTAACTTTATCAAATGGTGAAGAAATATGGGATATTATATGAAATGGTTGGGAAGTTGTAAAGGGATTAAATCTTTATGGAATTGAATCTAGTTTAGATAATGAATTAAGATTATTAATATGATCAGCTCCAAGTGAAGTATATAAAACTGCTTTAAATCAAATCAATATTGAATGATTAGCTTCATCATCAAACTATTATGGATGGGATGAAATTGACGATATAGAATTTAAAAAATTATATGGTCCTCAAATAGGATTAAATGCTGATCAAGGACTTTGAAAAGTTAGAGAAGGTGCAAATTATATATTTTTTGTCTGATGAGATCACTTTGAAGCAGGTGTAGATACAAAAGAAAATTGATTATATTCAATGCTTAAATTAGACACAATGAACTATGCTAATGTGACAACTCGTTGTGCATATAGCTACTAAAAAACACTGATTTCTCAGTGTTTTTTTATTCGACTACTTCTCAATCATTTTTAATATACATAATATTTCAACAATGTTTGCAGTGACTGGCATCTTTATCGTGTCTTGTTAGTCAGCAATATTTGCATGGAGCATGTTTTTTAATAGGACGGAATATTACAGTTATTAATCTTAAGAATAAACCAGTTCAGAGAGTCATAATAAGAATTGCTAATACTTTCCCTGTATCTCAGATAACAGTAATATCTCAAAATCATGTTGTAGTAAGTGTTGCTAGAGTGAAATATAGAGCATCTAAAAATGTATTTATTTCTGAATTATTATCCACTTGAGCGACAAATACTAAACTTGCCATAAAGAACGTAAATATCAATAAGTTTAATACTGAAAAGATAAGATCTTTATTTTTAGCAAAAAATTTATTTACTTTTGATAAATCATGAATGACTCTATATGACCTTAATATTTTTAGTGCAGTAAAGAAATGTAGAAGGGCATGATCTCAATAGTAATACCTGATGAATATTGAAATAATAATAACTATATCTAATAGATTAATGAGTTTTAATATATATTTTGTTTTAAATTTATGAAGTTTCATTCTGAGCAATAACTCTCAGATGAAAAATACAGCTAAAACTATTTGTATTTCTCTCAGAATAAAATTATTTGGAATAAAAAACTCTAATAACAAAATAAATAAGAAAAATATATTTATAATTATTGATATTTCATTTAGAGTTTTTTTATTTCTCTTTAATAATTTATTTAAATTAAATTTTGAATCTAATTGTTCCATAATGAGATAGATTTTGAATATAGTATGTAAATATTAGTTGAGGATTACATCCATTTTTTAGTCCAATCGATCATTGTATCTATGTTTTTTGAAAAACTTTTTCATTTTTCTGTAAGACAATATACTGCTTTAAGAGGTGATTTTGAGATAATTTTCTTTTCTATAAATCAAAAATCTTGTAATTCACAAAGACGACTACATAATATTCTTGGATTTATTTGAGAGAGATTTTTTTCTATATCAGTATACGACACACATCCTTCATTAATAGATTTCATAATTAAAAGAATCCATTTCTTTGATATAAAAGAGAGTAATACAGTAATAGGACAAGCACACTCATCACAGTCATTCTTCATTTGGATAAATTTAATAGTATTTTTTATATTTTAATTATAAATGTAAAATATTCAATCTTTTTTACTTGCTTTTATATAGTTAATATATATTCTATAGGTTACTATATAAAGTATAGCAATTAACTACAAATAAAAATTATGAATAAAATTATTGAAAACCTTAATTGGAGATATGCTACAAAAGAGTTTGATAGCTCAAAAACTGTAAGTGAAGCAGACTTAAATACTATCATTGAATCTTTTAGATTAACAGCATCATCGTTTGGATTACAACCTTGGAAATTATTTATTGTGAAAGATTCTGAAAAAAAACAAGCATTATTAGAACACAGCTGGTATCAAAAACAAGTTGTTGATGCTCCATATCATTTAGTATTTGCAAGAAATATTGCAAATAATACTGAACTAGTACAAGATTTTATTAATGATACTGCTGAAACAAGAAATGTATCATTAGAAAGTCTAGAAGAATATAAACAAATGATGTTAGGATTTTTATCTAGAATGTCAGAAGAAGAAAAAAATACTTGGGCCAATAAACAAATATATATTGCATTAGGAAATGTAATGACTGTCCTTGCTGAAATGAAAATAGATAGTTGTGCTATGGAAGGAATTGTTCCTACTAAGTATGATGAAATACTTTGATTAACTGCAAAATGATTTGCAACTGTAGTTGCTCTTCCAATAGGGTATAGAAGTGAAACTGATAAATATGCATCATTAAAAAAAGTTAGATTTACGACAGAAAAAATATCAGAAATAATATAAACAAAAAAACAATCTATAATTGGATTGTTTTTTTGTTTCTTATGAATTCTACATATAGTATATTTTATTAAATATTCATAAAATTACATGGTAGAAATATATACATTTGTTTCATTATTTTTCACTGTTTTAGCAAATTGAGAAATAATAAATAACGAAATCAGCCTTATTCAAGAAAAAATACAAGAGGAAAAAATCATTCATATTGAAACTCCTGAGAATGTAAAATCTCTTTATTTTACTTCTACGGCAATAAAAAATAAGGGAAAGAAAGAAAATCTTATTAAATTAGCAAAAAACACTGAGATTAATTCAGTAACGATAGATATAAAAACTGTGTCATGATATATTAATTTTGACATGCCTGAAAGTAATTTTTGAGATATAAAACCAGTTTCAAATGGTTCAATACAAGACCCTAAAAAATTACTGAACCAACTTCATGAAGAAGATATTTATATTATTGGAAGAGTAGTAGTATTTAAAGATAAATTATTAGCAGAGAGAAGAAATGATTTAGCAATAAAAACATGAAATAAAATAAGTGTTTGGTCAGATTACAATTGAAAAAAGTATGTTGATCCAGGTTCTCAAGAAGTTTGGGATTACAATGTTAATATTGCAAAAACTGCATTTGAAATGTGATTTGATGAAATAAATTTTGACTATGTTAGGTTTCCAACAGATGGGAGAGTACATGATACATATTACCCATTTTCAGATAAAATTAGATCAGAAAATCCTAAGTGGTGAAATATTATAGTAATAGACAAATTTTCAAACCATATTACTTCAAAACTCAATCATGAAGTTCCAGAATTAAAACTTTCTGCAGATATTTTCTGACTCGTTACAAATTCTGATTTATTTCAAATTTGACAAAATTTAGAATCATTCTTACTCTACTTTGACTATGTTTGACCAATGATTTATCCCTCACATTATGGAGCGGGATTCCTTTGATATAAACAACCTGATAATAATCCATATGAAATCTTTACATATTCGTTAGAGTCAGCAAGTAAAAAGATAGAACAATTAAATATTGAAATAAATAGTGCGAAAATAGAAAATAGAAAAATTAATATAAAATGAAAAATTAATGCAGCAAAAGATATAAATAATATCGAGATAATAAGTAAAAATAAAATTAGACCTTGGATTCAAGGATTCTGATGTTCTCGGTGTAAATGAGCTACTTCATATACTAGAAATAAATTTAGAAAACAAATCAAAGCTATAGAAGATACATGATTTAATTGATGGTGGGTTTGGAGTTCGGGCTCAAATTATTATCCTGAATGGTATGATTAAAAAAGACTTATAGTATTAGTAAATATTATAAGTCTTTTACTTTTATTGACATTCTATCTATTTAAGTAAAATGACTATCATTATGTCTCTATTATTTTTAGGAATTTTTCTCCTTATTTTTTTACTATTATTGTTTGAATAAACAAAAAATAAAAGCATTTACACTCGTTGAGCTAGTTGTGGTTATAACCATACTAGCTGTTTTAGCGACGGTTGCTTTTATTTCATTTCAATGATATACAATCAATGCAAGAGATAGTGTAAGGATAACAGATGTAAAAGTAATACATAAATGATTAAGTCTCGTTTATGTAAAAAACGGGAGTTATCCTGCTCCAGATATTTCAACAGATATTACTATATCTTGATGATTACTTTGGAAACAATGAATATTTTGAGATTCAGCAATGAAAGCGACTGAAAAATTTTCATCAGTTCCTCTAGATCCTTTAATAGGAAGTGCTTATAATTATTCTGTTTTACGTGGAGGAAGTAAATTTCAAATATCATCAATTATTGAAGGTGACCTTTTAAGTTTTTCTGATGATACGAAACTTTTTAATAACCAAGAAGCATATGCCAATTCTAATTCAATTGCATATGTTACATGAGATTATATTTGAAATACAGTAACAGGAAAGAATTGAGGTAATTGTATTACTCTTACTATTCCTAGTTTAATCATTAATAATATTCCAGTTGGATGAAATTTATCTTCTACTGGGAGTTATAATTTCGTGTATAGTTGATTAACTAATATTCCAAAAAGTTATTTAGATTTTATTGAAGATGATCCTATTGAAAAACCATTTACAATTAAAGAAATATTTAATAAATGTAGTGTTGATAATATTGATGAGCTAAATTTATATACTACAAATTTAGCAACTACCTTTCAACAATTTCTCTGAGTAGAATCATTAAATGATTTGATTTATAGTTATAATTCAGTCCGTGTTAAAATACCTTTAATTAAGCAACTAGAAGCATGAGGTATTACTATCCCAGAAGATATTGTTAATCAAGTATATAATAACCCATCGAACCATATATTCAAAGATACATTTACAGGAGTAGATAATACTGAACTCGTTTGATCTCATAATGTAGACACCTTAGGGACATGGAAATTCATTACTAATACTCCTTCTACATCAGCATATATAATCTCTGGAAACAAATTAAGAAAGACAAATTCATTCCCATGAAAAATATCTCCTGTACCTCCATTAGATATTACTTCTCCTAATACAATTCATTCATTTGAAGTAGTAGATTTTAATGGTGGATCGATTAATGTTTATTCACGTTATACAGATGATAATAATTATTATGGATTAACGATTACCTCTACTTGATATCAAGTAATAAGTAAGGTGTTATGAATTGAAACAACATCAAATATTACAGAGGCAATCCCAAACAATAGTTCTATACAATTTCTTGTAAATGGCAATAATATAATTTTGAAAATTAATAATATTGAGAAAGAAAATATTATTGATGGGTGATTAACATCAATTTGAAAACATGCAATTGAATTAAACGTCATTAATACTATAATAGACAATTATAAATTTGAATATAAATAGACATTTTTTTCAAAATATGTTACTCTTTATTTATATTATTAATAAACTCCCTCCCATGTTCGATGATTTGATTAAAGGATTCCTAGTATTTTTAGATTGATATTCAAAGGTAGTAGTTATTCCAGCAGCTATAATGATATTGGTTGTTATCTGATTTACAGTAAATACTGGACATAATTTTATTGTTGAGAAATTTCCTAATACAGAAGAATCAGAAGGAATAAATACATGAGAGGATAATAAGGAAACAGTAGAAAATACAGACTTGCAAATTGAAGAAGATCTAAATCAAGAAGTCCTAACTCAAATAAACATAGAAGAAATCATAATTACCGGATGATCAACTATAAAAGGAAAAATATCAGAAAATATATTAGTTGCTACAGAAGAAAAAGCAGAGAAAGTAAATGATACAAAAAAAATTATTACAAAACAAAATAATTTAACAAATTCTCTAAATAATTCTCAAGAGTTAGAAAAACTCTTTATAAAAGAAAAAGAATTATTAGAAAACTGAGAAAAATTAATAGAAAATAAAGATTTATTCATCAAAATTCCTGAATCTGAATTACCAAAAGAAATTTTAAATAAAATCATTACACCAATTAAAATATTAAAGGTAATAGATACAGTTATTCCAAGAACTATAATAAAAAAAGAACCTACTGGGGAAGTTATTGAAACTACGACTACAGTTGTTACAACTCCAGAATGAAGCACTCAAGAGGTAACAACTGTTGTTATAACTACACCAGAGTGAGAAACTCAAGAAACTACTACCATTGTAATTACAGATCTAAGCTGAGAAATAACTGAAACTACGACTACAGAAGTTACTACGTCAGAATGAAATACACAAGAAACTATTACTGTAGGAGTTACGAGTCCAGAAGGTACTGTTGAAGTAGTAACTACTATTGTAGTGACTACACCTCAAGGTGAAATAACTGAAATAGTTACATCAACAACTACTACACCAGAATGAAATACTGAAGAAACTATTACTACCGTAATTACTGAACCTACTTGAGAATCTCAAGAAACAACTACTGTAACTACTACAACTCCTAGCTGAGAAACTACAACTGATACTACAATATCAGATTGAAATTCTGAAGAAACCAGTCAACCAACGTGAGAAACAATTCAAACGGTTACTACTCCAATTATTCCTAATATTCCTCAAATTTCACCAGTTTTCCCAGTTCAACCAGTTTTACCAGTGATTCCAGTAGAATGAGAAGAAGTGATAGATATAACCGAAACAACTGAATCTTCTACGACTGAGACTGTAGTAACACCAGAAGGAAACACTGAAGAAACAACTACTACAGTAGTAACTGAGCCTAGCTGAGAAACTACACAAACAACTGAAACTACTACTACATCACCAGAGTGAAACACAGTAGAAGTTATAGAAGTAGTGGTCATAGAAACAACATCTGAATGAAATACTGAAGAAACTACTACCACTCAAACCACTACCACGCAAATTGAAACATCCATAATACCGGTAGAAGAAACTGTAGAAACAACAAATGTAGAAGAATGAACTACTACTATAACAGAAACCTCTACAGAATGAAACACTGAAGAAACTACTACTGCTGTGACGATTAATCTGGAAGGAAATACCGAAGAAACAACGACAGTCATAGTAACTAATCCAGAAGGAGGTGTAGAAGAAATAACTACAACTGAAACTACGACTACACCTGAATGAAATACTGAAGAAACTACTATAACAACAGAAACAACACCTGAAGGTGGAATTGAAACTACTGAGACAACAACGACTACTACACCTATATCAGAAGAAGAGGAAACACAAGTAATTACAATCATAATTACTACAACACCTCCTCCGGTAACTGAAGTTATAGTAGTTGAAACTACACCTGTAATAATTGAGCCAACTATTACAGTTCTTCCTGATGGAACTGTAATTATAACTAATTGAAATATTACAACAGTTACGTACCCTGATTGAACAGTTGCTACAACTGATTGAGTTATCACTACTATAACTTCTCCAGATGGCACAATCACTTCTACAGATGGTACCACTACAACAACAACACTACCAGATGGAACAATCACTTCTACAGATGGTACCACTACAACTACAACACTACCAGATGGAACAATCACTTCAACAAATGGTATAGTCACAACTACAATTGAACCAGATGGAACTACTACTACAACTGATGGGGTAGTAACAACTACTACATCACCAGAAGGAACAATAACATCCACAGATTGAACAACAATAACTGTTATTTATCCTAATAATGATATTGACACTGTATCTACAACAGTAAAAACAATTACTACAAATGAAGATCAACCGACAATTATTAATACCTATTTTAATAATGATGTTTCTATAGATGTGTGATGAGGTATATATAAATCATTTAAAGTTGCAACACAAAGTCATAAAGTACCTATTTTTCCTACTGCAGCTGCCTGTCCAATAGATTATTCTCAAATAGGAAAATATTCAAATATATTTAACATAAGTACTATAGAATTACCATATTATGATGCTACAACAAGTACATCAATGGATATTACAAATGAATTTATACTAGCTCCAAGTGGAACAAGGTATTATTATAAAGTATTTAATGTAAATTGAGTTAAAATCTGATGAGTAACGTACAAAACAGATAACCCAAATAATGATTATCATCGGGTATTTACTATGTGTTTAAAAAATTAATATCATAAAAATAATCACTTGAAAGAGTGGTTATTTTTTTATTATTTTAAAAAAAGATTATCTTGTGACAAACAGGCTTTTTTTCATATAATCAGGGTCTTTATGAAAATAAAATAATTTTTCACTTCAAAATAAATGTTATTTAAAGAATTAGATATTATAGCTCCTATATTAAAAAATCTAGAAGCTCAAGGTTATACACAACCTACACCAATTCAAGCAAAATCAATTCCATTGGTCCTAGATGGATCTGATGTTTTAGGTTGTGCTCAAACAGGTACATGAAAAACAGGAGCATTTGCTATACCAACACTTCAAATACTTTCTATTAAAAAAGAACTCTCAAATAGATCGAAAGAAATAAAAACTCTTATTCTCACTCCAACTCGTGAGTTAGCAATTCAAATTGAAGAAAGTTTTAGAGATTATGGGAAAGGATTAGGAATCTCATCTTTTGCTATATTTGGTGGTATTAAACAACATTCTCAAGTAAGAAAATTAGAAAGAGGAGTTGATGTCCTTATTGCTACTCCTGGGAGATTATTAGACTTAATGCAACAAGGATTTGTTAGTTTGAAACATATTGAAATACTCATCTTAGATGAAGCTGATAATATGTTAAATATGGGTTTTATTAATGATATTAAAAAGGTATTAAAAGTTATACCTCAAAAAAGACAAACATTATTTTTCTCAGCAACTATGCCAAAAGAAATATTGTCACTTGCAAATACAATTTTATCAAACCCTAAGCATATAGAAGTAACACCTGTTTCATCTACTGCGGAAAAAATTAAGCAAGAAGTATATCATGTATGAACAGGTTGAAAACAAGGACTACTTGTTAATATTGTTGAAACAAAACAAATTAAATCAGTACTTGTATTCTCTCGTACTAAACATGGAGCTGATAAAATTGTGAAACATTTAATTGTAAACAATATCTCTGCTGAAGCAATTCATGGAAATAAATCACAAAATGCCCGTGCGAGAGCATTGAATCATTTTAAATCTGGAGAAACTAGAGTATTAGTAGCAACTGATATTGCGGCCAGAGGTATAGATATTGATAGTCTAGCATTCGTTATAAACTACGATATTCCAAATGAATCAGAAACATACGTTCATCGTATCGGTCGTACGGGGAGAGCCGGTAAAAATGGTCTTGCTATGACTTTCTGTAATCAAGAAGAATATGGTTACTTAGTTGACGTTGAAAAACTTATAGGGAAAAAACTTCCAGTTATTGGAGATCATCCATTTGAAATTACAATTGATACAAATAATACTACAAAACCTAAAAGAGGTTGAGGTGGTGGAGGAAGAGGTTGAAGTAGAAAAAAAACATTCTCAAATAAAAGAGGAAGTAATACTGGAAGAAATAGAGAAGTAAGATGAAATGACAGTAGAAGAAAATAAAAAAAGCTAACAATTATGTTAGCTTTTTTTATTTATAAAATTATCTTCCTCTTCATGCTGCTCTTCCAGGTCTTTGTCTATTATTACTTGTATTGTTTTGAAAATTTGATTTTCAAAAGTTTCATGCTCTTTGAAATGCAGGAGGTCTTGTATACTTTGCAGAAACTACTTTTGACTCTTGTTCAATAGTTTCTTCATTTTTAATTGCTTCTATCGTTTCTACAGGTTCTAAAACATCTTCTTCATCGGTTGCTTTCATATATACAATATTTAATTAATAAATTTTATATAGTTTAATATTTAATGCTATAAATACAATTTATAATACAAAATACTTTTTAATAAAAAAATATGAAAAAAACTAGTACAGCATTATGTAATACTCGATTTTTCAGTACAATAATCTTGAATAAAAATTAAACAAAAATTTATGAAAATTAGAATATTATTATTAATTATTATCTGCTTTTATTTTAGTATTAATAGTATATCTGCAAAATATTATAACAATTATGAATTATCTACTATTCATATAGAAATAAAATGAAAACAATATAGAGGTGATTTAATTTATAAAATATTTGATAATAAAATTCATAGAGATCAGTGATGAAATAAAGAAAAAGTATTACTCTATTACAAAAATAAAGTAAAATCCTTAGATGCATTATTGAAAAATAGAAAATTAACAAAAAATCAATTAAAAATATTTCAAAGCTTCTATTTAATACTAAAGCATTGAGTAAATGAGTATGAAGAAATACTATTTAATACAGTTCAAAAAATAAAATTATGAGAATCTGAATTATGAGAATCTATTTTTTGATATTATAAATGAGATCCTAAGAAATGATTCTTTTGAATTTTTTCAAATATACATGGGTCATACGAATATGGTACTTATCAAACAGCAAATTATTTATTAAAAGAACTCAAGGGAAGTAATCATACCGGCTGGTTTATTATTCCTACCATTAACCCAGATGGTTTATCATATTATGAAAAAGACTGAAAACTCTATCCGTATTACTTGAAATGAAGAGGGAATATAAATAATGTAGATCTAAATAGAAATTTTTGTACTAAAAATTTTCAATTAATGACATTTAATAAGAATTGACGTTATTTCAAATCATGAATGGAAGAATGTAATAGTGAAAAAGAAACAAAAACAGTTGTTAATGTTTTAGATACATATAAATTCAATGAAATTATTTCTCTACATTCACAAGGTTGAAATTTTTTCATACCTGATGGATCTATAGATGACATCAAAATAATTAATTTTTGAAAAAAAGTATCAAATATTCTAGAAAATTATTCTTTTGATATTTCATATTCAAATACTCAAGAGAAAAAACAAAAATTACTAGAATATGAAATTGACGAATGATGAAAGAATATATTTACATGAACTATGGAAACATATATTTATGAAAAATATAATATCCCTGTACTGATTTTAGAATTAGAACAACATTGAAAAATTGAATATGATTTAATAAATATACACTCTTTGTTTAATGGTTAAAACAAAACCCCCTCTATAGAGGGGGTTTTTAATTTATTTATTTGGTACTCTCTAGTAAAGGCAGTCAGAACTGAAATAGTAAATAGTGAGAGGTATATAAGTGTTCCAAAACTCAACTAAAAAGAACTGATTAATCAGTTCTTTTTCTATATAACCTTTTCTATACTAAAATTAATTTTAAATCCTCATAGGATAAATTCAACTTTAAACATTTGAGCAGTTTCAATGATATTGATTACTATTCACATAAAATCAAAAGGAGTAGTTTTTCATCATGTTACTTCTACTTTAGTAGTAAAAGAAACAATATTTGTACATGTTTCTCATTTTGAATTTATGGCACAAAGTTTTCTCTGATAAGCTGAATTAGCATTAAGAGAAGCTTCGGTAATTCAAACTGAATCGGCAATCAGATTATCAATTATAATGTTATTATTTTGATCTTTTATTATGAATTTATCTTCTTGAGATTTATTACTTGAATTATCAACCCAAGAATATATAGCACTGTTAGATCATATATTTCACACCATAAATGATGTAGGGATAAGAGGTAATACTTTTGTATCTTTTGTTAATGTAATATTTGTAATATTAGAATCATTTATCCCATCATTTACTTTTATGTGTATAGTTATGATACC
>Ga0233426_10001068_pt1 | contig 26576 bp, 31 predicted proteins | sample SI_118_April2016_6_FD_179875 | JGI IMG/M metagenome (GOLD analysis project Ga0233426, IMG submission 179875) | Seawater microbial communities from Saanich Inlet, British Columbia, Canada - SI_118_April2016_10_MG | ecosystem: Environmental > Aquatic > Marine > Inlet | place: Canada: British... | reverse complement strand
ATAATAATACTAATAATATGCCGGAAGAAAGTTCTTGGTCACTACTCATTTAAACAAAATCGTCGGTGACAGCGGTCCCACACGAGAGCTAAAACGTCTAATTGAGCTGGTGGCTCCCTCTGATGGATCAGCTGTCATCAAAGGTGCAACTGGATCTGGCAAAGAGTTAGTGGCGGAAGCATTACACGAACTGTCGCGGCGCAAAGGCGAGTTTGTTGCTATCAACTGTGCAGCCATTCCTAAAGATCTCCTTGAGTCAGAACTTTTTGGTTATGAAAAGGGCGCATTCACAGGAGCATTGAAGAGCCACGCTGGACGATTTGAGCAAGCTGATAAAGGCACCTTGTTTCTTGATGAAATTGGTGACATGAGCCTCGATCTTCAATCGAAAATTTTAAGGGTTTTGGAAACACAAAAAATTCAGAGAATTGGTTCTAATAAAGATATAAAAGTCGATGTACGGACAGTTTGCGCAACACACAAAGACCTTGCTCTAATGACTGAAAAAAATGAATTCAGAGCTGACCTACTATTTAGGCTAAATGTTTTCCCGATCGATGTTCCAACACTGCGTGAAAGAGCTTCTGACATACCGCTTCTGATTAAAAATTTTGAGATTACCGAGTTACGAAATCTGCCGAAAGAGAAGCATCCTCAATTCACCCAGGATGCTTATAGAGCACTCAGTAAATATTCATGGCCCGGCAATATTCGCGAACTCAAAAATGTCGTTATTCGTGCTTCAATCTTATTTCCTGGATCTAATGTAAACGGTGATCAAGTCAGCCAAAACCTTCTTAATCTTAAAGTGCCAGACAAAATTAACAAAATTCAGGATCATGATTTAACAGATGACCTCTCAGAATTAGAAAAAATCATTGAGGAGACGGCTGTTGCCTATATGACCCCACCGTCACCTGAAGATTTTAGGAAATGGTTTGAATACAATTTGACGGCAAATTTACGAGGGCTCCTCTCTGAAATTGAAATAACAATGATTGAAGCAGCCCTAGAATCCGAAGACAGAAATATAGCCAAAGCTGCAAGTAAGCTGACTATCAATAGAACAACACTTATCGAGAAAATTAAAAAATATGGTATCGAATAATACTATTTATTTTGATCATTCCAGGCATCTAAAATAGCTGTAATGTATTCCCCAGTCGATTTTAAACTTGTGACAGTCCGCTCCATTTCTGTAAACTGCGCTAGGTATCGACTACGCACACTTTCCTCTCGGACAGTAAGTTCAGTTAGCTGATCGGAATAATCTGCCAAACTATTATCATATTCTTTTTCTTTGTTTTTTATTGTTCCAGTTGAACTCAATAGTTCCGATATTAACCTCGAAAATGTGTCCCTAGTGGACACGCCAATTGAAACTGTGGTGGAGCTTGGTATATTCGACGTCTCGACTTTTATACTAAGTGTTTCAAAGCCAGGAGCCGATGAGGTGAAGGTTGTCGTCGTTCCACTGACACTTGCAGTAAGTGTATTGCCATCGAGGGTCGCAGCCGAGGTTCCCGAGTTATATGCAAAGGCAAACGTGCCAGCTTTCTGAGAGGCCGTATCGCTGACTGATACGCTTAAGTTAACGTCTTCGGAGGTGAATGAATTTTCACCTAAAGACATTACATTTTCAGCATTTGCGTCAAAAAATGTCTTAAAGTTAGTCTTGTTTAAAGTGATTGAGCCATCGCGATTAGTTGTTATTCCCATTTCTGACAGATTAACGTCTTCGGAACTAAAACCTTTGAGTGGAGCCCTCAAAATAGAATTTAGTGTTGACTGAACGGATTTTATCGCTGCCTCGGTGGCAAACACACCCGAGCCAGCACTCCCACTCCTACTCGTTTTTACAGTAAGGTACGTATTCAATTCATTAAAACTGTCAACAAACTTTAGTATTTTGGATTCAGCTTCAGTATGAGAATATTTGCCAGATAAATTAATCGCGCTTGCAGTTACCGCGTTTAGTGAGAGCGAGCCGCCAGCTAAAACGCCATCTACTTCATTTGTTTGACGCTCTATTTCGATGCCGTTTATTTGGATTTTTGAATTTTGGGCAGCAAGTTTTTGGACTGTAGAATAGTTATTCGTATTAATTGTTGCGTCCCCACTAATCGAGAGAGCATTTGAAGCACCCGTATCTGAATATATCGCTAAGCTATACTCACCTGTATCCGTCTGAACAATCTCTGCGGTTACACCAGATTTAGATGTAAGTTCAGCCGCCAACTCTTCTAGGGTCGGTGCCGTAAGTGAAACTGTAACAGCGCTGCGGTTTGTGTCTGCCGTGAAAGAGTTGTCAGCAACGCTGCCAAAGGAAATCGAAAGCGAAATATCTGATAATACCTGCGTCCTGCTCGTATAGCCCGTGTACTCCAGTGTCTGCGCCTGAGCGAGCTGGGTTACGTTAACATTCGCGCTAAAAGCGTTAGTAGTACTGATATTTGAATTGGGCGAGTAGGTGACGGCCGAGCCTACGGTTGTTGAAACTTGGAACACATCCCTTAATTTCAGATTGTTCAGCGCCTCCTGAAAAATCGATATGTTCGATTTAAAAGTAGCCAGCTCGGACACCTGAGCCTCAATAGCTGATGTATTTTTTGTGATTGCAGCGCGATTTGGTTCAACTTCTGCTTGAACAATGGAGTCTACGATCTGCGTTATATTCAACCCAGAGCCATTTTTGTTTAGAGTGCTAAGATAATCTACGGACATCTCAATTCCTTTACATCTTTAACGTCAGATTTTTGATAATGTTTAATAGTTGATTTCAATTTCAATCCGCCGATTGCGTTCTCTACCAAAGGCGTCTGCGTTACTTGCGACTGGCTGGTTTTCGCCTTTAGAAACGGCCTCCAGATTTTCAGGTGGCACTACACCCGTGGCCTGGATAGTCTGCACCACACTGGCGGCCCTAGCGGCTGCGAGATCCCAATTGTCTCTGTAAAGGCCACCACCAATGGGCACGTCATCTGTATGCCCTGTTACGGTTAACCTACTAGTCGGCGTAAGAGCATTGAATGCAATTCTCTCAATAATTTCCTCTGCCTTTGAAGTAAGTTCGGCTGTCCCAGAGGGAAAAGCTCCACCGGACCCAACAGTAATGATGACAGTATCTTTCCGCTGTTCTACAGCGACAAGCCCCTGGTCAATTTCCTGCCTCAATGCAACTTCCAGTACATCTTTGGCAATTGAGGCCTTAGCTTTATCGTCAACGTCACCATCGTTTCCGTAAAGAGCCTGATTTAGAGCCTTTATTTCATCCCGCTGTTGCTCAACTGTTATTAAAAAATTTCGTAGTTGCTGCTGCAAATTTCCCAATACAACATTTGATTTTTCTTCGGCATTCAGATTGGCCTCCTCGAGCGCTGCCAAAGTTTTTTCCACCAATTCGGGCAATATAGGATTGTCAGATGCGTCTTGTTTCGGCTGTGAAGCGTATTGAAGCAATACGTTCTCACCCTTAGTCAAAAGTTCTATCTCACCAGACTTAATCGCACCCTCCAAGGCTGACGCAAGCCGGTCCGCAATAATTTTCGAGTTACTTTGGGATCCCTTATCATCATACTGGTTACCCTCCATCCGGCCGCCAGTATCGAGCGCCTCACCTTGATCAGCGTCCTTATCCTCAGACTCTCTTTCAATTTCCTCAAGGTTTTCTATTGTAGTCTCCTGAGTAATTTCGTCTATGATTGCAGGGCGCGGCGACGGACTAAAATTCACCTCAATAATCGTGGTTCCCTGCGGCTGTTCAAGAACTACCTCCTCGCGTTGCACGCCAAACGAGTTTCGCAAAGACCCTGTTAATTGCTTAAATTTTGGAACGTCAAATTCTGCAAACGATATAATCAACACAAAAATAGCTACTAAAATACAAACCATATCGGCGAATGTCGCCATCCAAATTGGTGCGCCAACGGGAGGGCACTCGTGCTCATCCTCCTCATCCTCATCGATTACGACGATAACTTCTTCATTGTCAGCGGTGGCATCCATAATTACACTGCCGCTTCGAGCGCTATTTGTTCTTTAAGAGAGAGGTTAGCAGCCAAGTTCTCCTGAATATTTCTCGGGCTCTCGCCTCGCGCAATAAATCTTAAACCATCAATGATTAACTTACGGTACTTGACCTCTAAATCTGTATTATACTCCATCTTTGAGAGCATTGGGCCAAAAATTAGGTTTGCCAAAAGTGCGCCATATAGGGTCGTCAGAAGAGCCACGGCCATAGCAGGGCCAATAGCCTTTGGATCAGTCATATTCCCTAGCATCATGACCAAGCCTATGAGAGTACCAATCATCCCCATTGCAGGCGACACATCAATCCATACCTTCAAAATTTTTTGCATTGCCTGGTGCCGCATTTGCAATGATTTAACTTCTGCGTCTAAGATGCGTTTTAGCTTGCCTTCATCAGCTCCATCAACCAGTAGCTGCTTGCCTTTCTCGAAGAATGGGTCAGGAGTTTCCTGGGTCTCCAGGGCCATAAGACCATTTCTTCGAGAAATTGCGGAAAGCTCTGACAGACGTATTATCGCCGCTGAAGTATCAAGCTTTACGACTTTAAAGACAGTTATCATTGCCTTAAAGTGTCCTACGAAGTTTGGCATCGTAGCTGAATACATCACACACATCATAGAACCGCCAAAGACAATGGCCGCACCAGGGGAATTCCAGTACGGCTCAAAACCACCCTGACCCAACATTGTTCCGACCACCGCTGCGATTGCGCCAATAAGGCCGATTAACGTGGCTAAATCCATTATCATCTCCTCACCTGTTATCAGTACAATAATTGTGCCAACCTTTGAAGGTAAAACAAATTTTGGTATAAAATTTGCAGTGATGTAAGGTAACATAGACATTGGAGGCGATTGATGCACAAAACTTTGCTAGTGACGTTATTTGTTGCAATAGCCACAATTTCAAACGCAGAATTTATTGCTCGAAATAATACCGTGCTTGACACTGACAGAAATTTAATCTGGTACCGCTGCACCATCGGAATGCGTTTCGAACCAGTAAAACAAATTTGTAATGGCTCACCCAAAGCACTCACGCAAATGCAAATTCCAGCTGTAATTGAACAGGCAAACAAGCAACTTGGGGGATCGTGGCGCCTGCCGAGCAAAAATGAACTCCGTAGCTTAGTATGTAAGAAATGTGATGCACCCAAAATTGATGCTGAGTTATTTCCAAATTTCTTGAGTGATCGTTATTGGTCAGGGCAGAAGAATTGGATGTCTCGAAAAAACTACTGGTCAATGAATTTCTATACCGGCTGGCTGCACGGAATGGCTTTTCCAGATCAGGAACTTTACGTGCTTCTGGTTAGAGACATTCGATGAATTGTACTTCAAGTTTGTAAGTGTAAAAAGGCTCCCAGAATAGGGAGCCTTTACTATTATAATTTGTATTTAATTCAACCCTGAAGTAGGCTCAAAACTGACTGCTTGGATGCGTTGGCTTGAGCAAGCATCGCTGTTGCCGCTTGGGAAAGAATTTGAGCTTTCGTAAGTTTGCTCGTTTCAACCGCAAAATCAGCGTCTTGGATTTTTGAAAGCGAAGCTTCAGTGTTTACTTTAATTGTACCAAGATTATTCAGCGTGTAGGTTAAGCGGTTCGAAATTGCACCTAGATCACCTCGAGCAGCATTAATTTTATCTAATGCCCCATCAATGGCACTAATGGCGGTATTAGCTCCGGTACTCGTTGAGATATCAAGGCTCGATATTGCAGTCAGCGAAGCGGTACCACCAGTAGCCGTACCATTTATTGTATTAAAAAAGCCATCTTCATTAACAGCGTCATCACCTGATACAGAAAACTGTTTTATGGAACTTAGAGACATTTGACCAACTACCGTTCCCAAGGCGGCGTCAGATTCTCTCATAACCAGTGTGTCAGGGGTAGACAAGTCTGCACCGTTCTTATCGAGACTCTCTAAAGTTATAGTAGTTGTATCTGTTGTAGTATCCAGGCCCGTAATTTTGATGTCTGCGCCAGACGAATGGGTCATCAATATTTCTGACTTATCATCACCAAAAGTCGCATTAATACCCGTTACTCCTGACTTAGCGTTTATCGCATCGCGCAGCGAACTCAAATCACTTGTTGAAGACGGGGCAGCAACGGAGATTGATGCAGCCGCATTACCTGTAAGTGTAAATGCAATTGCTTCTGCTGCGCTGTATCCGCTTAATTTAGCTTTTGTAATACCAGTTGCTGAAACACCCGTATCGCTAGTTTTGGCATTAATTGCGGTAACAGCCGCTTTCACCGAGTCAGCGGCTCCTATTGTTGCTGTTGCCGCACCCAAATAACCTTCAATTACGAGGTCCTCTCCATCGACAGTGTTAGCAGCGACTACATGTGCATCACTATCAAGGTTATAGGAGCCGATAAGGGAAGTAGCAGCACTGTCCACAGAAACACTTACGGTTTGACCCGCTTCAGAACCAATATGGAATTGCTTGGCTGTAAAATTACCGTCTAGCACTGTAATTCCGTTCCAACTTGTTTCGCTGGCAATCCTATCAATCTCACCAATAAGTTGGGTAACTTCCGAATTTAAGGAAGTGCGCTCCGTCGTTGTATTTGTATCATTGGCAGACTGGATAGCGAGTTCTCTCATTCGTTGAAGTATATTGGTAATCTCTTCATGAGCGCCCTCGCTAGTATCGATCAACGCCTGGGCGTCACTTGCATTTTTGATTGCCATAGTGATGCCTTTAATCTGGCTCTCCATTCGTCCGGCTATAGCCATGCCAGCAGCATCGTCAGCCGCTGAGTTAAGTTTTGAACCGGTAGAAAGCCTTGTCATAGCTTCCTCCATGACGTCATTCGTGCGATTTTGCGCTAAAGTCGCTTGCAGTGCACCTATGTTAGTATTAATCACCATCGACATTTTATATTCCTCTCTTCAATGCTCTTAGTAGATACGAAACAGTCGCTGCAATTGCACAAAGCCAGTTTAATCATATTAGTTGCTAGGGCTGGCGCGACTTTAATATCTATCTCCATCATTAGTTTCATGCTCACATTAATAAGAAACGACCGCACAGAGAATTGTTTAGAAAAAAAATACGATCCTTTAGTCAAATACGTGACAACCACGTCAAAAAAACGACAAATCATCTAAGCTACTATGAAAGGTTAATTTTATTTCATCGACTTGGGTCAAATTAAAAAATTTTAAAAATCTGTGAACCTTGTTAAATTCTTCGGTGAGGGAGAATTAGCATGCAAATGTTTGCCACCACATCTCTAAAACAACGCCAAGGTATAACAATTACCGCACAGCTTCAGCAAGCTATACAACTGCTGCAGTACAATAACATGGAGCTCGCCCAGTATATTGAAGAACAGGCTCAAGAAAACCCGTTCATTGAACTGAGCACGCCCGAGCAATCTAACGTCACAATAAATAGCGCCGCTGAGACAAAAGCGGATGCATCTGATCAAAAGATCCAAATAGAAAACCAATTCGAAACTGGTGAATCTGCAGGCAGAACAAAGCAAACGTCCAGCTCTGCTAAAACAGACCAGGAGTTCACCACCGATCACATTAAAGCGGAAAATATTTCGATATACGAGCACGCGTTCAATTTTGCCAAGACACGATTTGACGATCCTAAGGAAGCACACGTAGCTTTTATGTTATGTGAAGAGTTAGAGCCCTCAGGGTGGCTCACAACGCCTCTGGAAGACATAGCAAGCCGCGCTTTATGCGACCCAATCGATGTCGAAGAAATTTTAATAAAACTTCAAGACATTTCGCCAACGGGACTGTTTGCAAGAAACTTGAGAGAATGCATCACGCTGCAGCTAAAAGAACTAAACTTATTCACCGTTAAAACTGCCCAAATAGTTGAGAACCTAGATCAGTTAGCCAAGGGAAATTTGGAGCAACTCAAAAGAAAGTATTCAATCAGCGACAGTGATATGATTGCAATCATCAAATCCATTAGGTCCGTCAACCCCAAGCCTGGAAGCGAATTTTATTCATCAGATGAGCCTATTGTTGCACCAGATTTAAAAATTATTCGCAAAGGCGACCAGTGGACAGTTCAATTATTTTCATCAAACATCCCAACCATATCTATACAGAAAGACTTTGCAAAGACGGCCATTTCAAATGCGCTTACGTCTGACCACCTAGATTTCTTAAAGACCAGCCTATCCGAAGCTAATTGGCTAAAGCGAGCAATCGCACAACGCAATGAGACAACACTTAAAATTGGGCTAGCCATTCTGAAATTTCAACTGAGCTATTTTGATCGAGGCCCTGCGTATGTAGTACCCCTCACCCTAAAAGATATTGCTGAGGAAATTGGAGTACACGAAAGTACCGTTAGCCGCGCGACAAATAGCTCGTTAATTGAAACACCTTTTGGTGTTCTACCCCTAAAATTCTTTTTCAGCTCCAAAATTGACAGCGAAAACGCAAGCTCGACGCAATCGGGCGCCAGTATGCGTCACAAGATCGCTGACTTAATAAGAAATGAAAGGCCATCGTCTCCACTAAGCGACGAGGCTATAGTCGAAGAGTTCAAAAGGATGGGCATAACAATCGCTCGCCGAACAGTGGCCAAGTATCGTAAAATGGAAAATATTCCAAGTTCATTTGACCGAAAGAAACAATTTATCCTGAAAGGACTTGTCTCCTAAATCATAGACAATCAGATCTTTAAAAAAATATTTATGAAATTTAGATGTTGAGAGACCGTGGGAGAGCCTTATCTTCAACACCCCGTCTGACCGCATTTTTTACAAAATGTCTTACTGAAGTATTTTCATCTAAACCCATTATTTTCTCGACCACAGAGAGTTCATCTGAAGCCGCCACCACAACCCAGAGCCTCTTATTGAGCACTTTACAGTACGCCCTCTTCAAATCGATTTGGGCTCTTTGTGTATACATTGCTATTAAAACTGCCGTAAAACCGAAAATATATACATTTGCAAAGAAAGTGGTAGCGTAGATAGCCAACACCAATAAGAGCAGCATATACAACCTGTTATGCAACATCCAAAGTGGAGCAATAAATCCCGTTAAGGGATTATAAAATGTATCAACTAAATCAGCCTTTTTATGTATGTCGCGATACACTTCAAAGTTACGATAGGCTGACCAATCATTAAATCTATGAAGTTTTAGCAGCTCTTTGGTACGAGACGTTTCCTCTGCGCCTGTGATTGCAAATTCAGCCACGAAGGGACTGTAGACTAAAACGTCAAATATCACATCGTTTCGCATTAACGTAATCAGCCACGGAGCAGAGTTTTTCTTCTGAAACTTAAGGTAAAATGACTTTGGATTAGGATCAAAAGTTTCACCATCCACAGCGAGAATGACATCTAATTTTCGCAGACAGGCTACCCGACCGCCCGGCCCAATATTTGGTGTAGAAATTTTTAAGAAACCCATTGCAGCTGAACTCTAAGGATACTGAAAAGGGTCTTGAGGTGCGGGCTTAGGCGTCTTTTTTTTCGTTGAAACTTTTTTGGGTGCCGAAACCTTGGCGACCACTTCCTTTTGCAGCAGACTTATTTTTGCCGATAATTCTTTTTGAAGCAGTATAACTTGCTCTAAATCTGATCTTACTTGTTTAAGACCATATTCATCGACCTCAACGTCATTTTCTGCTAATTCCTCATTCACGACGTCAGGCTCAGCTTTCTGTTCTGCATTAGGCTTAGATTGTAAAGACGCCATCAGTATATTGGACGACAGTGCCTCACTCATTGAGCGAACGTCGTCAGAAATAACTACAAATTTTTGGGAAAGATCTGCGATAGCGGCATCCGAAATTTTTCCAATGCGCTTTTCTGAATTTTCTAACGAGAGATTAACTTGCGTTTCGATTTGTGGGCCGATTGACTGAAGCGTTTTTCCAATATCTTTTGGTATAAACTCTAAAGCCTCTCTAGCAAAAGTGAGCTCGTTTTGAATATCTTTTTGAAGATCGAAGTAGGCGTTCACGTTTTTTTGCGCTTTGGTCATCTCTCCAACATTTTCCGCAAATAACGCGATTGCCTCCATTAACATCTGATTTGATTTTTCAAATTGCATTCGAGAATTAAAAAATAAAAAAGCAGAAACTCCTAGAGCAATCAGCACACTAAGGGACCCCAAAATGACTCCAAAATTAAGCTTTTTCAGTACCGATTTATTGGAGTCCAAAACATCCGAGTTCCCCGATGCTATTTTTTCCAATTCGGAAACTGCTGACTTTGCATTATCCGCAACTTCACCAATTAAGCTTGTAGCTTCACTTACTTTGGCTGTGGTGTCTTCGAGTAGTTTTTGCTGTTTGGTTGCCATTTTACTTACCCGTTTTCGTGATTTTATTTTTCACAGAAAAATATGCACAATTTGTGCCAGTTGAAGAAAAAACAAGTGAGGATGGCGAAATTCTAGAGCGAAAGCCGAACCTTCGACACCCAAAAGGGGTGCCAGTCATGTAGGTAACGTAAAAATATTTGCACTCAACACAATTTATCTGAACTTTACTTTGTTTATTTTTTTCTGTTTTTTTCATAGGCGATTGCAATAACAAATCTTAAAACTGCACAGAAACATAGAAAGGCCAGACTTGCGAAAATAGTTGTCCGAAAATAGTCCGACAAATTCACTTGAATCAGAGCCTCGATGCTAAAGAGCAATCCCATACTCAAAAAAACAAGCGATGAAATAATTTCACTCATTGAACTTCCAAATTTTGTGTTCATTTTACGCTTCATTCCATTGGCCTACCAAATTCGTTGAACCGCATATCACTTGGAACCTCCACACTTGGATAAGTAACGTTTTGCCCCTGCTCTAATCTAAATATGTAAGCTAACACAGCCGCCACACCTGCGAATAATCTGCTATCAATATCTTGGCCGACATTCGATGTGAAATAAAGTGCACGAGCTAAAACTGGACTCGTAAATACTACTAGGTCGCTATCGCTCGCCCTGCTAATTAATGTCTCGGCTAATTTACCTCTCCCCATTGAAACTACCGTCGGGGCAGACATTTCCCCGGGGATAAATTTAATGGCAACAGCAAAGTGTGTTGGGTTGGTAATGAGCGCCGTTGCGTCAGTGATATTGTCTATCGATTCCAGATGCTCACGGGCACGCTGTGACGCCTCCATTTGCAGCCTTCGAATCCTACTTTTGACTTCGGGAGATCCGTCCGTTTCCTTATTTTCATCTTTCATTTCTTGACGGCTCATCTTTAATTTATTTAATCGCGAATACCTAGAATAGGCGTAATCTACGGCCGCAATAACTCCTAATATTCCGAGCAACGCAGCCACCAAAACCAAGTAGATATCACTAAAAAGTTCAAAGACCTTTGGGACACTACTACCCAGTACATTTAGCATATCATTAAAGAAAAATGCTAATGTTACAAATGACACTCCAGCTAAAAAAACTACTTTAGCAATTGATTTAAGTAATTCAACTAAACCCTTCATGGAAAACATTCGTTTCAAACCTGAGAGCGGATTGATCCTGTCACCTTTGAAGCTGAACCCTTTTACGCTGAAGCCAATCATACCACCAACTAGCATTTGTGTCGCCAGAACAATGCATACAACCGGGATGCCAAAAACAATTGCAGAAAATAAAATATCGCCAAATGATACACTGAGCCGCGAAATTAACAGTCCATTATCAATTTGGTCGAAGGAGAAAAAATATGCCAAGCTCTTCGTAGCATCAATACCAAACCAGGCCGAAAACGGGACAAGTGTTAATAAAATGCTCGAGGTGGCAAACACAAACATCTCTTTAGAATTTAAAACATCACCATCTTCTCGAGCCTTTTGTAACTTTCGCTGACTTGGCTCCTCAGTTTTTTCTTGAGCGTCGTCATTCTCGGCCATTACTAAGCTCCAAAATTAAATCAGCTAATACATCAGCGTGATCAGCGACAATATCCACAAGCATGTTTGCCAGCGGCGAAATCGAAAAGAATAATATCACGATAGTGCTGAGTATTGTGATTGGGAAACCAAAAGAAAAAAGGTTCAGTTGTGGCGCTGAACGCGTGATAATACCCACCACCAAATTAATAAGTAAAATATAACCGACTATTGGCAACATTATAAGTACTGCGTTTTGAAACATAGTATTAGATGCACCAAAGATAGCTGAGTAGAGTATTTCTACCTGTAAAATCGATCCGATTGGAAGTACCGCATAGCTATTTAGCATATGAAAAAAAACCAACAGATGTACGTCACTGGCAAAAAACAACACGAGCAAAAATAAAGTCAAAAATTGCCCGATCACCGGTGACTGAGTGCCAGTCGAGGGGTCTACCTGTAAGGCAAAGGATAACCCAGATGTGGCGGCAATTTTTTCTCCAGCCAAGGCGGCCGCAGAAAAGGCAATCGAGAATATTAGTCCCGCAGTCAAACCAATAACGATTTCAAAAAAGATCACGGGTATCAGCAAAGCATACTGATATTCCAGAAAAGTTGGAACCTCGACCCATCCATATAAAAAAAATGCTAACATAAACGAAAAAATTATTCGAACGTTCAGAGGAACCATCTGCGAACCAAAAAAAGGCGCTGCAACAAGAAACGACCCCAGTCGCAAACTTAAAATGAAAATATCAAATAATGCCAGCACAACATTATTGAGTGAAAGTCCAGGTATTCCAGCGACGCTTTGGATGACACCTTGCATCATTACCCACCAAAATCTCTAATACGTTCAAAAATGTATTGAAAAAAATCTTGTAGTTCGACCATCATATATCCAGATAAGAGAGCCAAAGCCAAAAGCACGACAATAAGTTTTGGAACAAAACTTAAAGTCATTTCATTGATGGATGTTGCTGCCTGAATAATACCAATGGACAAGCCAATCGCCAAAGCTATCGCTAAGACTGGTCCTCCGGTCATAATAATTGTCCAAAATGCGAGCGTTAAATCGTATATGTTGGCATCTGCTTCCATTTTAATATCAAACCTGGAAAGTGGCGGCCAAAGAGCCGATTGTCATACCCCATCCGTCCACCAGAACGAATAGTAAGAGCTTAAATGGAAGTGAAATGAGCATTGGTGACAGCATCATCATACCGAGTGACATGAGAACTGATGCAATCACCATATCAATAACCAAGAAAGGCAAAAATAATAGAAAACCTATTTGAAAAGCCGTCTTAAGTTCTGAAGTTATAAATGAAGGCATCAAAATTGATAAGGGAACATCGTCGGTGGACTCAAATTGTTCAATACCTCGCAACTCTGCGAACATTGTTATTGTTTCCGGACGTGTGTTCGAAATGAGAAATCCATAAATTACCTCTCTCGCATTAAGAATGGCCTGGTTTGCTCCAATATTTTCCTTCAGATATGGATCTAAAGCTACTTCATAAATAAGGCTCAAAGTGGGTTCCATAATATAGAACGAAAGGAACAGCGCTATTGCTATCAAAACTTGGTTGGGCGGTGTCTGCTGCGTCCCCAAAGCCTGCCTTAGAATTGATAACACTATAATTATTCGGGTGAATGAAGACATTCCTAGGATAAGTGATGGTATAAGAGTTATTGCAGTCATAAGTGCCAAGACTTGCAAACTGAGCGAATATTGCATTTCACCGTTATCATTCAGCGAAGAAGTTAGAGCGGGCAATCCCAACGATTGCGCATCTTGTGACAATGCCGCTTGCGCTATGAAGATGAAGAAGACGCTGAAGATACCATATTTAAGCATCTGGCGTCTCTCTCATTGTATCGTTATTTAAAAGAGATGTAGCCGCATTGTAATTGATCGCTGAGACGGAACTATTTCGATTTGAATTGACAATCAACAATAGTGTTCGATCTTCTACATCGATTTTATGAAGCCTTACGCCCGGCTCAATTGCTAGGCTCGCAATTATGTTCATTTCATTGGAATTGGAATTATATTTCAAGTCTTTCCCCAAGAAAGATGGGGCAAACCTACGAACTAAAAACGCCAAAATTAATAACGCCACTAAAAAAGTAACGACTATTGTTAAGTTTTGATTGAACATAAAAGGCCTCCCTTAAGCAAGAAGGCAATTAACGTGCCAAGTTTTAGTTATACTTTACGAAACACTTTCTACTCGCTTCACAGGATCCACGATATCACCGAAACGGACGCCATACCTTTCACCAATCATTACTATTTCACCACGAGCAATTTTTGTTCCATTCGCGAGGATATCAAGAGGGTCGCCAGCAAGTCTGTCAAGTTCGACGATGGAACCCTCATTTAAGCGCAGCAGCTCTCTTATAGTTATTTCCGTTCGTCCAACTTCTACCGACAATTCTACTTCAATATTTTCTAAAAATTTCAGGTTTTCATTTGCTAATGGTTCAGCGTCTAAATTGCTACCAGGTCTTGGTTCATCGATCATTAACCCTGTTCTCCGTCTCTTTTTGTGCGCTTTTTCAATTCTACCGCCGCTCTATTAGATGCACTGCCTAAATCTGCTCTGAATATTTGGCGGCCTTGAATTCGAACTTCCACTCCATCTCCTATCATTATGGGCAGGACTTCATCCTTTCTAACCTGCGTTAATCGTCCAAAACTTATTTTAGGCCTGGCCAATTCCGCAGTTAAGGTCACCGGAACGTTTAGGACAGCTTGCTCTAATTTTTGCTTCCAGGTTAAGTCAAGATCACCAGTATCGGTGTGTAATCTGGTTCTTAATTGTGATGCGATAGGCTTGAGCATCTGAAGCGGATATAAAACGTCAAAGCGAGAAGAAGAATTATCCGGAAATTGAAGCATGAAACCACAGATAATGACAGTCTCGTCATCATCAGAAAACGTTGTTTGCTGAACGTTTTCCTCCCGAAGGATAACATCAAAACTCAGGTCGATTAAATCTGCCCAAGCCGCGGCCAAAGCTTCGTTCATACCAACTGTAACCATTTCAATTATTCGATGCTCGGTGGCCGTGAATTCTCCCTCAACGTTACGCAAACTTTTTACAACAGAGCCTCCATAATAAGAACTCGTAAGTGCCGACACCATTTCGGGATCTAGAGCAAGCAGTTGAGTACCCTTCAAAGATTCAACTTTAGAAATTGTGAAGGACATGAAGTCATTCTTTTCACTTTTGTAGTCACTAAACTTCTTAATTTCAGGCGGAAACGCCGACAATTTAGGTTGCGACCTCAGCATCGGGAGGAAAACCGACCGACAAAGCCTGCAAAACCTCTCATTAATCATGCGCAGCGCATAGTAATCACCCAAGACAGACAAATCATCGAGCCCCAATGACACGGGTCGAACATCGCTGCGTTGAAGATCAACGCCTGCTGCCTCTTCGTCGGCGAGGCCACCAATCAGAGCCTCGACTTCATCCGTTGATAATTTTTTCGAACTAGCCATCTTTCAACCTATTGGATTATAAATGAAGAGAAGTAGACACCTTCAATGCCGCCAAAACCTTCGAGCAATATTAAACGTGCATTTATTGCTTCCATTATATCCTTGGTTAAAATATCGCGACCCGATTTAGTTTGAATGTCCGTGACTGCAAAACTGCCCATGACGGACAAAACTTCTGACCGCAATGCTTGAGAGTGGGTCTTAACATTCTCTAAGACACTGCCGTCATATTGTGTTGAGATGCTAAGCCCTAGCTGTAAAAATTTTTCTGAATCTCGCAGGTTGGTCGTGAATTTTTCTGGAAATTCAAAATAAGTTGTCATGTATTGATTGTCGGACCCTGGCGCCATTTTCGTTGCACCCGCGTTGCCCGAGATCGAACCCGGTTCACCACTGGGCAATTGGCCACTTTCGCGGAGCTTTTGCTCTATAATCAAGTCAATTTGATCTGCAGGCGACTTTTGATCAAGTGCATACATGTAGTAGCCGCCACCGAAACCCGCGCCAACAAGCAGCATTCCAACAACAAAAAATAAAATATACTTTAGAGCACCACCACGTGGCTTCCCTACAGTTTCAATACTTTCGTCTGACATTGACATAACCCTCATACTTCATAATCGTAATTTCCTGGGTGTGTACCCAATTTTGATTTTACTTTAGTCGCCGAAGTTGCAATGTCTTCATGCTCACCATTTTTGCGTTCCCTGGACCCTACTGAACTTAGATCAGAACTTTTTTTGTCGTTGTTATGTTGAGAACCGCCCGATCCAATACCCGTACTCAATAGTTTGATGCCAACTTCCGAAAAGAGTTTTTCAATATCAGACAGCGCGGAATTAAGAACCACTGCAGTATTTGGGTTATCCGTGCTAATTTTAATATTAATGGTATCTCCACTCGTCGCCAACTGAATATTAATTTTCCCTAATGTTTTTGGTAAAACAACCAATTCCAATTCATTACAATTGCTAGAAATACAGCCTAAAAGGCTCCTACCTAGCGAGCTTTTCCAACTTGAATCATTTATTTTCAAAACCTGGCTTTGCCGATCTTGAGCACCATTACCAATCTCTGAAGGTGCAAGCCGATTATTGTTTTTCATAGAAGCAAAAAGGTTGATCTCAGCCGTATTGTCTTCCAAGAGGTTCAACTTTGATACATTTTTAGTATTTAAGGTCGTTAAGCTTTGAGGTGCTCCAATAGCAGGTTGGGCTGAGTTGCCTGAAACAGCTCCAAATGTGATCGGTTTTGAAGCCAACGGTAGCGCCATATATAAACTGGCAAACAAGTTTAATTTTGTTTCCAAATGATCGATTGTATCAGCAGCGTCTTGCTGGTCCCTGAATTTATTTAGAAACGCTTCTTTATCAAATTTTGGGTTAGACCCCTCAAAATTATCAAAATTATTTTTCAGATTACCTTTTGAAGACGGCCCAGAGCCACCCAGCATATCCAGAGAGCGATTTGCCACCATTTTTTGCATAAACGTAATCCTTTCTACAACAGAGAGCAAAAAGCATACCAATTAAAAATAATTCAGATTGAAAGGGATTTTTTTTTGTCTTTTATTTTTGTTATTTTATTTTCCAGCAGTATCAACCTGCTCTGAACACTATGTCTCTCTTCTTCAAGCCAGCCAATAGTACGATTGCACGTCTCAAGCTCAGTTAGTAAAAGCTGAATAGTAATACTCTGAGATCTCATCGTCCTAATATCGTGAATATTGTCAAAATCACGATAATGATCTGCTTGAGATTTCAGGCTTAATCCCAAATTTTTGGTAGTGGACAATCTATCACTTAAGCCTTTAAAAATGATAGCGATTTCAGACATCTCTTTTTTTGTTTTTAGCTCCAATACGTTAAGAATTTTTTGCTTTCGACGAGTCATTTTAATAATTCACTCAATTTCAACAAACTATCCTGTTTCAGTGAAGGTTCATTGTATTTTTGCTTCAAAAAAGCAACTATTTCCGGCCAAATCTTAATCGCAATATCTAACTCCTCATTCTGTCCTGCATTATAGCCGCCCAGGAGTATCAGGTCCCTGTTTTCTAAATAACAAGATATCAGCGCTCGTAATCTTTCAGCAAGTTCAATATGTTCAGCTGGCACTATGTCATTCATTACCCTGCTGACAGACATTGGTAGATCAATTGCGGGAAATATACCTTGTTGTGCATTTTGCCTCGAAAGCACTATATGACCGTCTAATATGGACCTCGAAGTATCAATAATTGGGTCAGAAATGAAATCATCACCATCAGCCAGTACTGTATAAATTGCCGTAATGCTTCCAGTCTCTCCATCACTGCATCCGGCGCGTTCAATTAATTTGGGAATTAGATTTAACACTGATGGAGTGTATCCTTTATCAATCGCAGCTTCTCCTCGAGATAAGCCTATCTCACGTTGAGCATGGGCAACCCGAGTTAAAGAATCCACAATCAGAAGTACATCCTTGCCTTGACTTCTAAAATATTCAGAGATCGACGTCGCTCTTTGTACACCTTTCAAGCGCAATAACGGAGAGCTATCAGCTGGCTCTGCAACAATAACAGTTTTCTTTAGATTGGCTGATAATTTATTTTTTCTTATAAAATCGGCTACTTCTCGACCACGCTCACCTATAAGCCCGACCACAATTATATCGGCTTCAGTAAATTCAGTTATCATAGAAATTAAAGTAGATTTCCCAACACCAGAGCCCGCAAAAATCCCTACCCGCTGTCCCTTTCCGAGTGTAAGAGCCGAATTTATAACTCGAACACCGACATCAAGCACGCTGTCAATTTTTTGTCGCGAGACAGAATTAATTTTCTTTCCATAGAGCGGCCATTCGCCACTTAGTGTCGTCGATGGTTCGTTGTCGATAAAATTACCAAGTGCGTCAACAACCCGGCCAAGTAAACCATTTCCCACTCGAACCGAGTTGCCATCTGACAGTATTTGCACCTCATCACCAACTGCGATTGGGATATTGGAATCATACATCGAGACTATATTTTTTGTTGTTCCTACCTTTATAATTTCCCCACGGAATTTTAACCCTGTCTTTAATTTTATTAAACACTGCGTGCCCAATTGGACGGATAAAGCTCCAATCTCCACGCTAGATCCATCGTAGCCCAAGACGTATGCTCGAACTCGTTCAGACTGAGCATCTTTGAAGCTCACTAAAACATCATCAAACATCGTCACTCTCATCTTCAAGGTGTGGTTTTATAAGTTTATCCTCAACTTGAAATGAACTGTTTTCTATTATAAATTCGCTGCGTCGCAACGAAGGATCAGAGTCAAAAATATATGAATCAAAATTAAGGTTTTCTCTTGAATTTTGCCTTATAATTTCTAGATCGTCGGCGTTTAATTTTATACGAAGAGTTGTATCTAGCATATGCAACTCTCGAATGCGCTTTAGAAGCTTAGTCTGAAAACCATCAGAATTTAAATCAATTACCGTCCCAACACGCTCAATAATTAACTCATCAAGTAAATCCCACAGCTTTTGGTGGATTGTATCACTTGTTATCTTTGCAATCGGCCGCAAGTCATCGCTAAGCGAATTCAATAAGTTTAGCACATTTTCTAATTCTTTCTCTGTGTGTTGCCTCGCAGCGATCTGCTTTTCCAATTCCACTATTCTACCTTTAAGTCTCTCAACCTCTGGCGAAGGTGGAGTGTCGGCAACTAAATGTTCACCTTTGTCATCGACGGCATCACTACTACTGGATCCTGTATTTACTGCGGACTCGTGAACAATGCGTCCTGAATCTTTTAATAACTCATCAGAGTCACCAGTTACTTTCACATAGCCTTCTATGCTTTGTGCTCTGAAACTTTCAGTGACAAGGTTTTCCGTGTTGTCTCTTTTGAATGAAGTATGGGAGCTAGGGTAGTCTGTGCCTACCTTAAATTTGCTATTTTCATTGTGAGAATTTACTGCATGCTCAAGCTGACTTTTGTTTAATTTTTCAAAGCCACTGCTGTCAGTCAAACCACTTTTTACATTGATATTATCTGACATTAAACCATTTCCTCACCACCAGAACCAGCCAGAACAATTTTCCCCTCATCAGACAATTTTCTAGCTACTGACACGATGGTCTTTTGCGCTTCCTGAACCTCCGATAAACGGACCGGTCCCATAACTTCAATTTCATCCTTAATATTGGAAGCAGCCCTTTTAGACATACACGAGAGTAACTTATCACGCAAAACTTCATCAGCTCCTTTCAATGCAAGGGCTAAAACTTCTTCCTCAACTTCACGTAACAGTGTCTGCAAAGCTCGCTCATCGGACAAAATCAAATTATCAAAAATAAACATTCGATCCTGAATCGCTAAGAGCAGATCTGCGTCATTTTCTTTAATTGTTTCTAAAATTTTCTTTTCAATTGAATTGTTACTAAAATTTATGATCTTTGCAGCAGCCTCGATGCCACCAATTTTAGTCGCTTTAACCGACGAATTCTCTTTGAACTTTTTTTGCAATATTTCTTGCAAGTTTAGCAAGGCATCCGGTTGAACAGTTTCTAGTGTGGCTATCCGTGTTATTATTTCTGGCTGCAGCTCTACCGGTAGCAAAGACAAGACTTCTGCTGCAAGATCATATTCCAAGTAAGACAAGACCAAAGAGATGATTTGCGAGTGTTCCGCAGAAATTAATTCAGCAATAGAACGAGCATCCATCCACTCTAAAAGTTCAATCGGCTTTTCCGAGCTGGATGGCGTAATTCTAGTTAGAATGGATTCTGCTTTGTCATCTCCAAGAGCTTTTGTGAAAACATTTTTTATATAATTACCAGATCCAAAACCTAAACCTGTCTGCTGTCTCACAATACTTAAAAATTCGTTTAAAACATGGTTTACGGTCTCCTGATCAATATCTTTTACAGAGTACATTTCACTGCCGAGACTTTGCGCTTCCTTGGGCGACAAATTTCGTAAAATTTCTGCCGCGCCGTCTTCTCCCAGAAGCATCATCAAGATGGCTGACTTTTGAGTGCCCGTTAGCAACAAATACGGTGGCTTCCTTTGTTCCATCAAGTGTCCCTAACCTCTACTTGCCGTCCGTTGCCATCATTTGCCTTAAGACATTTGATGCACGAGGACCCTCACTTTCAACCAGCATTTTAACAATTGCTACCTTGTCATCATAGCTATTGGCTGTGTCCAACATTTCCAGCGAAACACCTGAATTCTGAGAACGCAGCTTGCTAATAATGTCATCTAATCCCTCTGAGCTTCCAAAATCTATTGGTCCAGCACTAAAATCTAAACCTTCAGCACCCAACATAGATGGATTGCCCTTAGAAATTGGTACCATTAGGCGATTCATCAGGGGTCTTATTATTCCGAACACTACGATAGCCAACATAACCACCATACCAATATTTTTACTGATTGCTTTAAACCAGTCAGTCTCATACCAGGTACTTTCAAATTCTGTCATAACAGGTTCAAAATCGGATATAGAAACAGCCAGGGTATCTCCTCGGGTTGCTTGAAATCCAATAGTGCTCTTTATCAAATTTTCGATTTCAGCAATTTTGGCAGGATCATATTCTTTAAATACTTGATTACCAGTCGCCTCATCTAATATTTTGGGTTTGCGTAATAAAACAGCAGTGTCAATTTTTAATATTTGGTTACTTGGCTTACGAGTAGTTTGAATAATCTTCGACGCTTTGTAAGAACGGTTCTCTCTTACGGACTGAGTAGAATAATTAGTCTCAGAGTTCTCTAGCAAACTAGTCGCCTCACCGGAGATTTCTTCGTTTAATGATGAATTTTGCTGTCTTTCGGTTTCCTGCACCAAATTGGCCGCAGCCGGTGGGCGATTAGAGGTTGCCCCGGGAATACCTCTTGCCTGTGCGTTACGTGGTTGATTTTCAATACTCGTCTGCTCAGAAACTATCACGTTCTTAGTTGGATCGAACAGTTCCTCCGTGACCTGCACCCGAGTGGTATCAATATCAATATTTACTTGTGCCGACGCATTGCCCACACCAACTAATGGAGACAAAATTTGTTCTATTCTGCTTCTGTAAATATCCTCAATCTTCATTCTGTAACGCAAATTGGAATTGCTTATTAAAGTAGAGGCATCTTCTGGCGAGTTGGTAAGTAATCTACCATTTTCATCTACCACTGTGACATCTTCGGTTGCCAAATTTGAAACCGATTTTGCAACAAGATTTACAATTGCATTTACCTGCTTCGTAGATACTGTTTCACCCGGAATTAACGTGAGGAAGACTGATGCTGTAGGCGGACTTTTTTCTCGAACAAAAACTGATCTCTCTGGTAACGCTAAATGGACTCGCGCCGCTTGGATTACCTTCATCGACATAATAGAGCGAGCAATTTCGATTTCTTGGCTTTGCTTCACCTTCATTGCTTCAACTGATTTTGATGCCCCCATAGGCAAGGACTCTAGTTCACCGTATCCATCAAGTTGCACTCCAGGCAATCCCTGCCCCGCCAAACTCAATTTTGCTTCGTAATAGTCACCTGTTGGAATTTGAATTTGCCCTGATGCCGGATCGACACTAGCGGAATAACCTGATGACCTTAAAGCATTAAGTACTTTAGATCTTTCCGAAGGCGGTAAATTATCATAAATCGTCATTACGTTGGTTTTTTGAGCAAATGAAAAGAACGCTACTATTACTGCGATTAAAAGCGCCCCAACCACTAGGGGTACCGATCTAATTACTGCTGGTTGATAAGGAATGCCTAAAAGCTTAGAAAACATGGTCTCACCTTGCAATGCGAAGTTTCCATTACCAACAAGGCTTTCCGAGCGAGGGCCTTGAACCAAATTTGTTGAATTATTTGCCATCTCTTTAATGCCTCATCACACTGGCATATTCATGATATCTTTATATGCACTCAGGGCCTTGTTTCTGACGTTCAAAGTCATTTGAAAACCTAGGGATGATACCTGCTGTGCCACCATCACCTTTGATAAATCATTCTCGATACCCATCTCATAAGCAGTCATCAATTTTGCCGTCTCATTTTGCGAACTCGCTACATCCTCCAATCCACTTTGAAGCCTTTCTGCAAAACTAGGACCATCTGGCTTAGATGGAGCAAGATTAGGTACAGCTTTATTGTTAGGATTGCCCTGTTCAACAAGTAGAGCGTGTAAAGATTTTATTTCCATTTTTTTACCCCAATGCTCTCAAAGCTGTTGCAATAAAATCATTGCACTGTGATTGCGTACTTTGTGAAAATAACAGAATACTCGACCTTTGAATTACTGCCGTGTCAGAGATTACAAGTGCTCTTTGAATGACATTTTCAAGCTCTCGGACATTTCCAGGCCAGTCATGACGAATTAATAATTCAGCGGCTTCAGCGGACAACACAAAGTGGCCTTCGGACCCCTTACTGTGTTTGCTGAGCAGTGTAGTCGCAATCGCCAATATGTCACCAGGCCTCTCGCAGAGCGGCTTCTTAAATACAGGAAAAACATTTAACCTGTAATACAAATCTTCACGAAATTTACCGAGACGCACCTCCTCCTGCATATCCCGGTTTGTCGTTGCAATTAATCTAACATCAATTTCAATTTCACGGCTTCCACCCAAGGGTGTAACCACCCGTTCCTGAATTACTCGCAATAACTTTGCCTGTAACCCAAGTGGCATTTCAGAAATTTCATCGAGTAACAGAGTGCCCTTGTGAGCCGCCCTAAATATACCAGAATTTGACGAGGATGCCCCTGTAAACGAACCTTTTTCATGTCCGAACAGGACAGCTTCCAACATATTTTCTGGTATTGCGGCACAGTTGATTGCAATAAAATTCTCATCTTTACGGTGACTGTTCAAATGAACAAATTTAGATAAAACTTCCTTACCAGTCCCCGATGGACCGTTAATTAACATAGTGACATTTTTCTCGGCGATCCGTTTAGATAAATTTAATAGTTCTAAAGTACTCTCGTCCCCGCACGCATAAATACATGCGTGGTCCACTAAAAATTCCACTATGCGCGCTGCTTCCACGCTATTGCCAAGAGACTTTGAACATAAGTGAACGATTAAATGCTTACCTGCCAGTCTTTGCAAAACATTGTATTCATTTGTGTCGAAAACGACCTCAACTATTTTAAAAAGCTTAATTTCCTTTGCTAGATTCAGCAGCTTTTCCCCACCACCTAGCTCAACAACTTCTTGACCAGAAATACAAAGCACCGAATTAGGTTCTATCTCGTTAGCCGTCGGTTGCTGTTTAAATAATTCTACCCGAAAGCCGCGACATGACAACAAACGCATCACCTCCGGCGACCTACCATAGACGTTTTGACTTAGATACACAGTTTGCATGTCGCACTCTCCAATTGCGAAGGAGAAGCAAAACACATGCCAATTCTATAAAAAGATTTAAAATCAATAAGTTATTTTCATTTGGTTTCCATTTGAAGGGATGGCAAAATAATGTCAAAATTTCGACACTTTATTAACTAAAGTAATTTTTGGATTGGCCGTTTAGTTTAATACACACTAATTAATACACGCAAAAAGGGTTACAAATGAACTTTGCATTCGCGCGTCACGAATATCACACCCGCCAAATCCAAAATGATCAGTTGATTGACACGCCGCACGGCGTAATTGAAAAAACTTTAGAAGTTCTATTGGTGGAACTTAGATGTTTGAAGAACATAGACTCTGTAGATCGCCGCAATCAAGCTCGTACTAAATCTTTGATAGCCTTAAATATTTTACAAACCAGCCTGGACTTTAAGCCTGATGAAAACTTGGCCGAAAATTTGTTTCGCTTATATGAATTTATTAAAAATAGCGTGTTAAATTATAGGGAAAAAATCGATGACCTCATCGCATCCATCCAAATAGTGTCTGAATTATACGAAAGTTGGTGCTCAATTAATTCTAAAGACTAAGCCATCACGTCTATTTGACTCTTCTGTCTATTTGAATTTTCGGGGAGATCACTTGACCTGTTGTACCTCGTTCTAGACTGGTCGTGTGCGTAAAAAGGAGAAAAAGAGCTTCTAGCTTGCAATAAACTTTCAGTATCAATTGCGCTGGGTGACAAAATTGGGCTTTTTATCACAGTTAAATCATTGTTTCCAAGCAAGGGACTATGGGTTCGTTCGATATTTTTGACAACTTCCGTTCTTGGAATATGTCGTGAATTTTTTAGTTGGTATAACTGCCGGGATCGCAAATCAGCGAGAACTGATGAATTGTGTTCGGTACTCAACATAACAAAAACATATCACAATCTGTAAAAGAATTCAAATATCTAAAGTGGAAGACACTAATTAACAATAATTTCTTACGTAAACGGGACGTTATACCAAAAAATTGACATACAAATTAAAGCTTAAGAAACTTCTAGGAGCATGACCGCCCACCTTAATAACTAACGCAAATTAACGTTAACTACGTGGCATTTCTAAACGAATTTTGTTGCACTTATACAGTCCAACTTCGCCTTGGCCCCGTGTCCATATGTACAAAACTACTATACCCTCCCACTCCGCCTGAACTGCAAGAACGCGCCAACTCAAAAACTTGATTGCTCGAAAGGCCCTCAATTGAAAAATCGATTGCTTTGCCTCTAATATGGAAAGAATTGGTTGCTACATTTGAATTTTTTAATCTTAAACTTTCGTTAGTCGCTTTAGTTCTATACCCTGAATGGACCCATATCTTTTTACCTGCACCTAGTTGGTCGGCTTGCAAACAAACTTCAAAAAATTCGGCCGCAAGTTTATTGTGAATTGGTTGCACTTCATTTTCGCGCCAATCACGCAAAAAATAGTCAAGCCGCCTTTTTTCAAAGATGGTGTCTGGCCGGTTTAGCTCTAAAGTTTCCTGTGTATGTGCGTGAATTAACCTAGGTGGTCCCTTCCGCATATAAGGAATTCTAGAAACGGAATTCGAATCTTCTTTTGGAACTGAACGAAGATAGTTGGTGGAGGGCACGCCATTGGAAAATAGACCACTACCGTCCTCTAAATTTATTAGAGACGACGCGTTTGCTGAAATTGGCGCAATCGACAACAGCAAACAAAATTTTCGTCTGGATACCTTCATTTTTCAACAGAGCAAAATCAGTGCCAAGTTAGCAAGAAAATTCGATAAGCATATGTTACTGAACTCAATTGAGATTACGTTATGTCAGCTTCCTGTAACCTCGCAGGAAGCAATTAATACTTGCACTCCATTTTCGTCTGTTAGCAACCAACTAAACAGTCCATCACGATATTCTATTTTGCTTCCAAAATCATCAGTTGCAAACCAATGGGATCCCATGACTCGATGTTTTCTGCGATTTTGATTAAAAAATTTTACAACCGACCCAGAAAATTCTATGTGCAAGTAGTCTCTCTCAATCCAAAATGTCGATGGCGGCAAGAAATTTCGTGTATCGTTTGGCGTGACTTTGATGAATTGGTTGGGCCGACATTCATACTTGCTTAGCACTTCTGCCCTGATTTCCGATGTCCAATTTAAAGTCAATATTGATGCCCAAATAACACAAATGGGCAAATACCTTACAACTTTTTGGGTGAAGCCTTTCATAGTTCTAATGTCAGCCTGTCTTTTTTGTACGGTCCGAGAGTTGATAGTCGGCGTTTAATATTCTTTTATTTTTTTGTTTATCTGAATCAGTTAAATCTAAAATTAATAAAAATCTCAATGCATAGTGTGCGATATTTTATTCCAAAACGCTCCAGAATTAAACTGCTGCTTGTTTTCTGGTCAAATATACCGAATTAGCTCAAACAAATCAGTCTTTTATCGTGGAGTTCTTCGTAGTATGGTCCATATACTACTAATCGTCATGCAGGGTAAACTTATGAAATACTACCTAACCATCACTGCACTATTATTACTGGTATCGTGCGGAACTGCTTCTGGCCTTCTAAATGGTACAGGGGAAATATTAGAAGGAATGGCGCGTGACGTGAGGGGTGCGGGCGGTTATTTTTAATAAGTTCGAGAAACCAAACGTAAATTTGAGGTGCTGTCAACTTCATGACAGCCTCGGATAAGACTGCTAACATCGCCCAAGTCTATGCGCTCAATAATTGACGCCACTCAGCGAGAGCAGCGGCACGGTTCAGCTTGAAATTGGTGTGTGAATAGAGATGACCATCCAAACAAAATTACCCCCGAATGAATTTACAAGGCT
>Ga0233426_10001067_pt1 | contig 26598 bp, 19 predicted proteins | sample SI_118_April2016_6_FD_179875 | JGI IMG/M metagenome (GOLD analysis project Ga0233426, IMG submission 179875) | Seawater microbial communities from Saanich Inlet, British Columbia, Canada - SI_118_April2016_10_MG | ecosystem: Environmental > Aquatic > Marine > Inlet | place: Canada: British... | reverse complement strand
GACTCAATAGCATAAAAGGAGAATACAAAATGAAACTAAACAATAGTTTAATGTTTCTTTCATCACTATTGCTTTTTGTCTTCATTGGATGCGAATCTAGTGATGATAATGACGATGATGGAGCTGCATTGATTGATACGCCGACTGAATACTCATTTGAGAGTAGGTTTAATAGTGAAGAAAACAGTGTCTCTTATTCTGGGCAAGTAGTCAGGAACTTACTGATTAATGACATTAAAACTCAGATGGGTGCTGATGCTGCCTCTAATAACCCGGCTACGTTGGTTAGTATGATGGCGAATGACAATGCTAATCAAGCTATTCTATCATCTGCTGGTGATATGTCAACCGTACAGGCAAAGTACCATGATATCTCATCTAGTCATTTAAATGATAGATTAACAGCCGTAGAAAGCTACATTATACCTGGGTATGGCGCTAATGCGGGTACTCTAGTTAATGGATGGGTTCAAGAAAGTGTTGCTAATGGTTTAACCAGAACAACTGGTACTAATGCTGGAATTCGTTTAGATCAAATTACTCAAAAGACTTTATGGGGTGCTGTTTCATATTGGCAAGGAACTTCAAAGTATATGAGTAAAATTCCAACAGATGATAACTCAGTAGCTAGTGACGATGCAAATTACACAGCGATGGAACATCACTGGGATGAATCATTTGGTTATTTTGGTGCTGCGCTTGATTACAACACTGGGTATGCAGACGATGTTGATAGAAAATCAAGTCCATACAATGACTCAAATAGTGATGGCTCTATTGATTTTAAATCTGAATACAACGTTGGTTGGGCAATCACAGCTGCAAAAAGAGATGATTGTAGCGCTTGTGATATTAACCACGATTTCACAAAAACAATATTCGATGCTTATCTAGAAGGAAGGACACTGATTACTAACCAAGCTGACCTTGCTGATATTTTAGTTCAAAGAGATATTGTGACGAATAACTGGGAAAAAGTAGTTGCTGCTGTTTCTATTCATTATGTAAATAATGTGGCATCTGATATTGCTGGATTAATTGCTGCTGGTGATACTGCTATCGTAGCTGGCTCTGACGCAACTGCTGATTATGAAAATCATTGGAGTGAAATGAGAGGCTATGCAAATGGTCTTCTGTATAATGATTTTAAAGTCATTACGGATGCAAATCTTGATCGTATTTTGACCGTCATGGGTACAGCACCTGTTTATCCATCAAACGGAAATTTTGATGCAATGCAAGCATATCATACTTCTCTAGTTGGTGAAGTAAGAGCTATTTTTAAAGCCTCTTATGGTTTTTCAGATGCCAATGTAGCTGGTTGGTAGATAAAGGTTAAATAATAGTTAAAAGAATAGGGAACCATATTTGGTTCCCTGTTTTTTTTTGTATAGGTTCTGCTCTAAATGTTTAAACGTAATAATAGTTTATTAATCTTTTTATTATTGATTTGTTTACTATCAAGAGCTTTAACTAGTATTTATTATATTGAAGATATTGATAGTCTAAGGTTTGCTCTCAGTATTAAAGATTACGACATAACAAAACTACAGCCTCATTTTCCAGGCTATATTATTTTCTGCTTTTTAATTAAAACTCTTTATCTAGTTGTAGGTAATATGGGTTTATCTTTCTCAATAGTAGGCGGTTGTTCCATTTTTTTTATTATATACTACTTACTAAGAATATTCAATACTAGTCTAAAGTCTTATGAAGGCAGGTATATAGCTTTAATTATATTTCTCAATCCTCTTTTTTGGCTAATGAGTAATAGATATATGCCTGATTTAATGGGCTTAGCGATTTCAGTGAGTGCTATTTACTATCTAATTTATGCAAAAATACAAGGGAACCACCTTGAAAAAGGATTTTTTATCTCTGGTCTACTTGCTGGCGTGAGGCTTTCATATTTACCATTAATAATTTTTCCTTTGATGAAAATATTTGTTTTAAGCAACCGTAAACAAAGTTTAACTAAATCGTTTTTAATTGGTGTCTTTATTTGGCTTGTACCAATGGTTTTATTGACTGGTGCAAGTGACTTAATCATGATGGCTAAAAAGCAAACCTCTGGCCATTTTATGGACTTCGGTGGTACTATACTCACAGAACAAGGACTCTTTGATCGCTTTATACTGCTTATTAAATCTGTATGGGCTGATGGTTTTGGGGGTTATTGGTCTTCTAGGGGTGTGACTTCTATTTTTCTATCGACTATTCTTTTGATTCAATTTATAATTAGTTTGAAAGATGTTTCAAAAAAATGGATATCTGAAAATAAAATAAAGCCAATAATTATATGTATGGGTATCTATTTCCTATGGATATTATTATTTCAGAACGTTGTTTACAAAAGTAGGCATGTACTCCCAATAATATTTTTTTTATGTATTTTACTTATTGAGGGACAGGAAAAATACAGGGGTAAACTATTTTCTGGAATTGTTTATACATATTTTGCCATATTATTATTTCATAACGCTAATTTAATTAATCAACATAAAAACTTTACTGCTGTTAAAAAATTGAAAGATTATATATCTGCCGATGGTGGTTTTGATACAATAATTAGTATTCCTTTAATGAATTTTTACTTTAAGAGCCACCAAATAAAAGCAGATTTTATAGACGTAGATAATGATCAAGACATTAAAAAAGTTTTATTTGGTAGTTCGAACAATAGAAAAGTATTAATGGTTGGTGATTATAGACACCTCTTCGATCATAAAAAATCAAGTTTTAGTAGAGATACTGCCTTTTATCATAATCCATATATGAACCAAATGTGGTCAAAAATAACAACATTCCAAATGATAAAATAATTTTCCAAATGAAAAATGAAAATAATATAGATATTGTTGGTGGTGGCCCGGCCGGATTAAGTGTCGGCTATTTTGCAAAGAAAGTAGGTATGCAAGCAAAGATCCACGAAGCATCAAGTACAATTGGTGGTAACTGTAAAACAATAATTGACGGAGAATTTAAGTATGACACGGGCGCGCATAGGCTGCATGATAAGAGCGAGTACGTTACTAATGAGATAAAACTATTGCTAGGAAATAAATTAAAGCGTGTAACATCGCCTAGTAAAATTTACTACAGAGGTAAGTTCTTAAATTTTCCAATATCAGTATCTGATTTAGTATATAATCTAGATTTGAGTTCATTAATTAAAATAATATATGATAATATTCTAACTAGACTAAGAAAAAGACCTCTTCCAGAATCCTTTAAACAAGTAGCTTATCAGAGTTATGGTAAAACTATTTCAAAAATGTTTTTAATATCATATACAGAAAAACTGTGGGGAGAGGACGCTGATAATCTTGATCCAACAATATCAGGTGGTAGACTAAAGGCTCTGAATCTAAGGTCACTAATCAAGGATTTATTTTTGATAAAAAAAACTGATTCTGATCATCTAGAGGGTGCCTTTTATTATCCTGAGCAGGGTTTTGGGGAAATATTCAATGCTTTAGGGAAAAAAATTGGCCCAGAAAATATTTTTTTAAATAAAAAAGTTTGTAATGTATATCATGATAATAATAAGATTTTATCTGTTTCGGATAATAACGGGGAGAATAATTTTATAAATAATTTAGTCTACACTGCTCCAATTGATGAGCTAGTAAAATCTTTAAGTCCTGCTGCTCCAAAACATATTTTAGATAAACTAAAATTTATAAAATACCGAGAATTGATGATCTGTGTTTTATACTTAGACTTAAAATCATTTTCGCCAAATGCTTCTATATATTTTCCAGATTTAGAATGCCCCTTTACAAGAATTTACGAGCCAAAAAATAGGAGTACTAAAATGTCACCCATTGAAAAAACATGTATTGTTGTTGAGGTGCCAATGGGAGAAAGAAATATGAAAATTGATTCAGCAAAAGAAGTAGTTTATAATAAAATACTGAGTTATTTAGAAAATAAAAATTTAATAAAAAGTGAGAAGATTATTAATTATAAGCTTGTTAAGGTAAAAAGCGCATATCCAATTATTACAAGAGATAGCGCTTTAATAATTAAAGAAATAAAAAAATACCTATCTAGGTTTAATAACCTTAATATGATTGGTCGGAATTCAAGTTTTGAATATTTACACACCCATAATATAATGGAAAGATCGAGGTCGCTAATTAATGAAATGATTTCTTTATAGTCAGAATTAAAATTATAAATAATAATAAAAAAGGCACTTCATTGATAACTATAAAATATTTTGAAGATGGTTTTTGAATCTGATTTTTGAATTTGCGCAGATGTAAACCTAGTAGGGGCTGGTTTATCGCTTCAAGTTGAGGCTGTTTTGAGAGGGAGGGGTTATCTTGAAACTTTTCTATTGAATCCAGCTATTATTATTTATGATAATTTATTAGGACTTCAAAAAAGATAATAAACGGTAGAGATATTAAAAACTCGTTTTTGTAATATTGAATGATGCAATATTTACATATTATCAATGTTTTAACTTTTTTATCAATTATTTTTTTTAACTCTTGTAATGATAATAAAGGAGATACCTTAGCACCTGAAGTATCTATTACTTTTCCTGAAAATGGAGCTGTTGTTAATGAAATTATTACTATCTCGGCAAATGCCATCGATAACGAGGAAATCGATTTTGTTCAGTTCTTTGTGAATGATAGTTTAGATAGTGCTTTAGTCTCTGCGGAGCCATATTTATTTAATTGGAATACAAATAATCTTGATGATGGAAATTATACCATAGCAGTTATCGCGCAAGACGCAAGTAAAAATATAAGTGACACATTAAAAATAACTTTAACAATCGATAATAGCCTTTCTACTCCAAAGGCTGTTGAAATTATTGATATATCATATAGCCTCAATCTGCTGTCCATTCGTTTTAATAAATCCGCCGAAAACGACTTTAATGATTATACTATTCTCACATCAAGCGCAATCGAGGGTTTTGAAAAAATTGAAATTGGTAAAATTATAGAAATCACAGATACTCTCTTTACAACTAATGAGTTTAACCCGATTGAAGAATCGTGGTACTACGTTAAGGTAACAGATATCTATGGTTATTCAGAAACTAGTCAAGGGTTTCGAGTGATTGACGCTGCTCCTTCAATATCCATTTTAAACCCTCCAAAATATAATAGAGGATCGCTCCGTTTTCAATGGTCTATGAATCGAGATAATGATTTTTTAAAATACCACTTATATTCTTCAAATAGCATGGACATGTCCAACAGAGTATTAATGGTAACGAATAGTGTAAAAAATGATACAAATCATTCAGTTCATTTGGATTTAACGAGTCAGTCTAAATATTACCAGCTTGAGGTGGAAGATCACTGGGGGTTTGTAACTGTAGGAAACTCTATTGAAGCAAATCTCCCGTTTAAGTTTATAAAAAACTTTGGAGGTTCTCAAAATGATCGAGGATATGCAGTCTTATCTGCAAGTGATGGCTATGTCATTGTTGGTTCTACTAATTCATTAGGTTCTGGTAATTCAGATATTTGGGCTCTAAAAATTGATTTTGAAGGTCAAGAAATATGGTCAAGGGTATATGGCGGAGCTGGAAATGACATTGGTAAAGATATCAAGCTAACAACTAATCCTGAGGGTTTTATCATTTCTGGTTCTTCGAATTCATTTAATTCGGATGCAAACATGGACATGTGGATAATCAGGACAGATGCTTTTGGTCAAACATGTCTTTTTGATGAAAATGGTGAATGTAGTGATAGTGATACAAAGTGGGCTCGTACATTTGGAACAAGTGGAAATGATTATGGAAATAGTGTAGTCCAATCAAATGGTGAGTTCATTGCCGTTGGAAAAAGTGGAAGGATACCATCTTTTTTTGTAGTGAAAATTGACGCTTTCGGTGATAAGATTTGGGAAAATCTTTATGGTGAAGGTCCCAACGATAATGGTCAATATGTTATCGAATCTCCTGGGCAAACACCAAACTATATCGCACTTGGTCAGAGTAATAACTTAAACACCTCTGATAGCGATATTTGTATAATAGGAATTAATTCAAATGGACTAGAGCAATGGGTTAGAAATATTCAATATGGCAATTCTGTAAATGAGCAAGGAAACTATATTTTTAGGCTTAGTGGAGGTGGATATATCGTAGCTGGCACTAAACAAATAAGTCATTGGTATGACCTATTGATGATGAAAGTGAACAATGATGGTACTCAATCTAGTAGCTGGTCATTTGGTGGTAGTTATAATGAAGTCGGTAATTTTGCTCAAGAGGTGTCAGGTGGTTATATCGTTTCGGGTTCTACTGAATCTTATGGCCAAGGTCTATATGATGCTTGGGTAGTTAAAACCAATGATGATGGAGAGGAAATTTATAATCATACCTTTGGTGGCAGTCTAGATGACGAAGCTCTTGGAGGAGTCAAGAGCATAAATGGAGATCCTGTTATTGTTGGTTATACAAAATCTTTTGGTAATGGTGGAGAAGATATTCTTTTGATTGTATTAGACCAAGACTACCAGCCGTGAAAGTTATCAAGTGTTATATAGTTTCTTTAAACCTTCTAATGCTCTTAGGTTGTATTGGTCCATTTAAAAAACAACCTGTACCTAATTCAATAAGCGAGCAAATTGTAACTGTTCATCCTAAGATTTCATTAGAATGGAAAAAGATTAGAGTAATCCAATCAGATAAAGCTCAAATAATTAATTTGATTGGAGATCCTAATTTTGTTGATAATCACAATGCCGGTGAAGATTGGTATTATAGTCATGACAGAAGCATAGATTATGGATTAATAAGCTTTCCTGTTAAAGGACACCTTGTAAATCATGCTCAATATATTAAATACCCTGAATGGAGATAAAATTCTTAGATTTATAAACGTTTTAACTAAGATATAACAATGAGAAATAAAAATGATGACATCATCTAATAAATATGTTTTAATTATAGTATTAATTTCTTCTTTATTTGCGCAGAAAATTGAATTATCAAGTGGCTTTTACCATGATAAAAATCAAAAAGATTCAATAGAAGTTGTTTCTAGTTTAGAAAAAATTGATTTACAGTTATCTAATGGTTCAAAATTAAGGTTTTTTCGCGAAGACGATAAATATAAGATGGAAAATCTATCGAACGATGGATATACAGGTTTGAGACTAATAAATAACAATAAATTTGAATTGTACTATAATCATAGTTCTCCAAAATCTTCTTTTAATTCTTATGAGCTTTATAAAAAACCTGGGGTTTTAAATAAAGTAATCGCTTTCTTGGTTACTAGCGCTCTATTTATTTCAATATTTCAATTTTATCTAAAGTTAAATAAAGTTTGGAAGCGGAGGACTATTGCTGAAGTTGCCAATAGTATATCTATCGTAGCCGCTTTATTGGGCTTTACTGTGGGCTTTCCATTTTTATTGAATAGTCTTTTTATTAGTGGTGATTATCCTGCTGCTGGAAAGTCTGTTCTCGGACTCGGTATGGCTGTAATGATGACATTAATAAGCATGGGATATTTTGTTGAGGAGAATAAAGGTAAAGGCTTTTTTAGGCTTTTGCTTGATGCGCTAGGAGCAGAGAAAAATGAATCAACTGATTTATTAAGTGCAATGCTTAGACCTCAAGGTGCAACAAAAATAATTGAAATACTTACACAGCTTGCGGCAATTGATGAAGAGGTAGCTCAAGAAGAAGTAGATCTGATTAATGAATTTGCGGGTAAGTGGAGAATAAATATACCAGAAATTAAAGTTGGTGCCCCTAAAAAAGTTACGAATTTGGTAGAGCTAAAAGCACTTGTTCAGTCATATCTTGATGAAAAGCCAGATGTAGAAGTCGCTCAAAACTTAGTTGATTTGATCAATATGATGGCTGAAGCAGACGATGAGGTTACAGATGAAGAGGCTATGGCGGTTGGGGAATTTACAGGGATGATTGGACATTATGTCAGTCAAGAAAAAGGCGGTTCAATTGATGCTTTTGAAGTTGTTATAGTACCACAAAATGAAAATCAGTCCAATGCTGTTAAAGAGCTAATCCCAAATATAGACTCTGTTAAAAAACAAGGTGGCGAGATCTTTATCGTTGGGACGTTTTATTCTGAGGATTATGCTAGCGCTGTCTGCGGTAAATATATTTCACTAGGTCTTTTCACTAATTCGATAAAAGTAAAAATTTAAGTTTTTATTACCTGGTTTTTAGTTTTTTACAACTCCAGGAGCATTTGCTTTAATATATTGCACGGCTTCAATGCCTTCGTAAATTTTTGCTTTTGTTGGCTTAGTTGGATTTTCTACTGCTAGAAAAATCAACTTTGATTCTTTATCATTTATAAAATATTGTAAAAGTTTATCTCCAGAAAGTGTAGTTGCACCTAAAACAACTTCTAATTCTAATTTGATATTACCAATACCATTGTATGATCTATATACTATCTCAGAACATGCTTGCTTTTCGCCACTAGTCAAATCAAAATCAAAATCATAATCATGGCCAAGAAATGAGTAAAGATTTTTAAGTGCTATGCGGATTTCGCTATCTTTTAAATTTGGTCTAAATGCGATAATTCTATTTGCATAACCATTTAAATAGGATTCCAATGTAGATGTCCTTACCCCATCTGAATTTGCTTCAATTATATTGTGATTTTCACCAATGTATTTTTTCTGACTTTCTTTTAGGCGAACTTCGCTTAACATTGCATTTTTTTTAATGTTTTGAGACCCTGTAAAAGATAAGGCATGTTTGAAATAACCAGGTAAAAAAATATTACTTAAATAACCACTACTGTAAGTAAGGATTATATCTCCAGGCATTAATGCTTTTGTCACCTGCTTTTTTTGTCGTCTTGAAAATTTTATGCCTTCAACAAGTGGCATCCTTACATCTGCCATGATTGTAAATAAAAACTCTTGTATTGCTTTTAGTTGGCTTCCTGCTTCATCTACCATCGTGTTTACTGTTTCCTCAATAGTATTGACCTGCATTATATCTGCAGCCTCTAAAGGAAGAATAGTATAACTATCTAAGATTAATTTTTTATAATTATCATACTCTTTAGATAAAATTTCGGTTCTAGTTATTAATTCATCTATAAAAGGGAAGTAATCAGTTTCTTTGTAAACTTCTTTTCTTCTATTGATTTGCCTTTTAAAGAATTCATTGGCAATATCAATATTGTTAACATTTTTAGGATTGGTTAGGTTGCTAATTAAATAATTAAGACCATCTTTCTTTATTTCAGCTCTTGGGAACTCTTCATTTAATTTATTTATTAGAGGTTGGTTACTAGCTGTTTTGAGGACTAATTCAGCGCTATGCTTGTAAAGAGTTAGGGAAGCACAATATCCAAGAGCAAATGCATGTGCATTATTTTTCTTGAATTTTGACTTATTGGAAATATCTTTGTAGGCATTTACAATATCTAAAAGAGATTTTGTGCATAATGTATATCTAAAGTAGAGTCTTTCAATTTCATCATATTGGCTATTTGTAAAATATTTTTTGCCATTTTCTACGGAAGGCTTAATTAAAGAAAGAGTCGATATCGTTTGATCTAAAACATTGTCAAATGTTTTTATATGATTGAAATCATCTTCAGGAACCCAACGTTGAGCAAAGTTTTGACCATGAGTAAAGAAAAAAGCAATGAGAAGAACTAATTTTCTAAACGGTATTTTGGTCATCAATAAATAGCTATATGATGTTCTACAGTTCTTTTAAGTCTTTTAATAATTTTTGAAGCATATCTTTTGCATCTCCGAATACCATAATTGAATTATCATAGCCAAAAAGTTCATTTTGAACTCCAGCAAAACCAGTATTCATCGTGCGTTTATTTATTATTACTGTTCGTGATTTATCTACATCTAAAATAGGCATACCATAAATAGGAGAAGATGAATCATGCCTAGCAGCAGGGTTTACTACATCATTTGCACCTAGAACTAAAGCGACATCGCAGTCCTCAAATTCATTATTTACTTCATCGAGATCTTTCAGTTGATCATAAGGAATATTGGCTTCAGCTAAAAGAACATTCATATGTCCTGGCATTCTACCTGCAACGGGGTGAATTGCGTACAAAACTTTTTTACCCTTTTTTGCTAAAAATTCAGCTACTTCTCTTACAGCATGCTGAGCTTGAGCAACTGCAAGGCCATAGCCTGGAACTACAATGATTTTTTCTGCGGCATCAAATATCATTGCAGCTTCCTCTGTCGAATAGCTTTTGACATTTATTTGTTTTGACTCACCATCTGAGCCTGTTGTCTGTTCTAGGCCGACTGCTCCAAAAATGACATTTGCTAGAGATCTGTTCATGCCCTTGCACATTATATTTGTCAAAATAAGTCCAGAAGCTCCAACAAGAGCACCAGAAATAATAAGCGCATTATTGTTTAATACAAATCCAGTTGAAGTAGCAGCAATACCTGAATATGAGTTTAGAAGAGATATAACAACAGGCATATCTGCACCACCAATTGGAATCGTTAAACCAATTCCAATAATAGCTGATGCAGCAATTATTAAATAAAAAATATTAATTTGTTCAGGGTCTAATGTGATATAGATAGATAATCCTAAAATAGAAATCCCAATAATTGCGTTTAAAAGTTGTTGTCCTAAGAAAACGATAGGTTGTCCACTAATAAACCCTTGAAGTTTTCCAAATGCTATAAAGCTACCAGTGAATGTCAAGGTACCAACAAAAACGGATAAGGATATAGTTGCTATGCTAAAAGATAGCAATGGTTCACTAGGATTTAAAAATTCAGCGGCAGCAATTAGGGCCGATGCAATACCACCAAAGCCATTAAAAATTGCAACCATTTGAGGCATCTGCGTCATTTCTACTCTAATTGCAAAAAAAGCGCCAATAACAGATCCAATAACAATGCCAACTGCAATTAGTTCTAAATTGACGGTACTATTAGAAACCAGTGTTGTAATGATAGCAATGAGCATTCCAAGAGAAGCAATAAAATTTCCACTTCTTGCAGTTTTGGGGTGGCTTAATCTTTTTATACCGATAATAAATAATACGGATGAGAATACATATAACATGCTTTCTAAATTTATCATATCTTATTTCTTTTTAAACATTTTGAGCATTCTATCAGTAACCATGAATCCACCAACAACATTTACGGTTGCAAGTATGACTGCAGTAAAACCAAGCCAAGTACCAAGTTCACCGCCAACTTTAGTTGAAATTATAGCACCGACAATCGCAATTCCTGAAATTGCATTTGAACCACTCATTAAAGGTGTATGGAGCGTAGGAGGTACTTTCGTTATTATCTCGACCCCTACGAAGACTGCTAAAATAAAAACCGTAAAAATGTTTATGTCCATCTAGGATTCTTTCATGATATTATTTGTTGGCTCATGGGTTATGTTACCATGATGAGTAAAAGTTGAACCAGCGATTATCTCATCGCTCATATCAAAATTAAAACTTTTTTCTTTGGTCATATGCTGAACTAATGCTAAAACATTTTTAGCATACAATTCACTTGCGTGAACCGGCATTGTCGCAGCAATGTTTGAAGTGCCATCAATAATTACGCCATCATGTGTAAAAAGTTCATCTTGTTTAGTAATTTCACAGTTTCCGCCATTCTCAGCTGCAAGATCCATTATAACGGAACCAGGTTTCATAAGTTCCACAACATCTTTTCCAATTAAAATAGGTGCTTTTCTACCAGGAATTAGAGCTGTTGTAATAACCATATCAGCTCTTGATATATGCTCTTTAATAAGCTGTTGTTGCTTTTGTTTGTAATCTTCAGATGTTTCTTTTGCATATCCACCTTCTCCTACGCCATCATCAGATTCAGAGGCAACCTCTACAAATTTTGCTCCGAGAGACTCAACTTGCTCTTTGACCTCAGGGCGAACATCAAATGCCTCAACTTGAGAGCCAAGCCTCTTCGCGGTCGCAATAGCTTGTAACCCGGCGACTCCGGCACCTAAAATTAAAACTTTAGCTGGCCTGATTGTTCCAGCAGCGGTCATCAATAATGGCATGTAAACGCTCATATGAGTCGATCCCATTAGAACTGCTTTGTATCCAGCAATGTTCGCTTGCGATGAAAGTGCATCCATTTTTTGAGCTAGAGTCGTCCTAGGAACTAAGTGCATAGACATTCCGGTGATATTGGATTTTTGCATAGCACTTACTTTATCTAATTCAATCGTAGGTTGAAAAAAAGAAATGCAAACTGATTTTTCGGCTAAAAGTGAAATTTCATCTAGGCTAGGTGGCGCGACTTTTAGAACTATGTCTGCATCCTTGAGTAACTCTTCAGACGATTTAATAATTTTAGCACCAGATTTTTCATATAAATCATCAGAAATGAACGATTTATTCCCAGCACTTGCCTGGCTACAAACTTCGTAGCCTAATTTTGTTAACTCTGAAACAGAATATGGAGTTACAGCTACTCTTGTTTCGCTGTCGACTGATTCTTTTGGTACTGAAATTTTCATTTTTTAATGGTGTTCTAAGCGCAGAACTTAGTAAAAAAAAATTAATGAACAATTGTTAAACAATAAAATTTTTTACAATAAATTCTTTTCCTAATTCAAGTAATAAAAATAAAATTTCAATGAAAAATAAAATTATAATTATATCATTTATAATCTTTTCAATAGTCTACTCAGATACAATATTGGTTCCTGATGACTATCCATCTATTCAATTTGCGATAGATAGTGCCAATGATCTAGATACAATTTTAGTCTCACCTGGGTCTTACCAAGAAAACATAAACTTCAATGGTAAAAGTATTGTTCTCACCTCTAATTATGAAGTCCAAAATGATTCGCTTTTAATTTCTTCTACAATTATTGATGGTGACGAAAATGGTTCTGTAGTTGTCTTCAATAATAACGAAGGAAATAATTCAGTAATAAAAGGATTTACCCTTCAAAATGGTAATGGGTTTTTTGCGGACCCAGATGAAAATGGTACTTTTTATACCTATGGCGGTGGTATCTATTGCAAAGGTTCAGCACCAATATTAAAAGATTTAATTATTACAAATAATTCTGGTAATGAAGGTGGTGGTGGTGGGGTTTTTTGTTATGAAGCTTCTCCTATAATTATAGGTTGTGTAATATCTGAAAATTCAACAGATGACGTAGGGGGTGGCCTTTATGCCAGGTTTTCAAATTTGTCTATCTCTAATACCAAATTTATTTCAAACGAAGCTGATTTAGGCGCGGGTTGCTATCTGCGGAATGAATCAATTCCGAGCTTAGATAATGTTGAATTTAGAACAAATGTTGCCGCTAATTCTGGAGGTGCTATAGTTTTAAAAGATAATGCGGATGCAGTTTTCACGAATGTAAAAATAATAAGTAACGAAGCTGAGGGTCTTGGTGGGGGACTTTATATTAATAATGCTGATCCCAACTTAGATTTTTCTCTGATAGCCTTGAATATTGCTAGCGCAGGCGGTGGTATATATATGCGCAATAATTCAAATCCAATTTTTAATAATATGACATTAGCTTTCAATACCTCTGGCTTTGATGGAGGGGGTGGAGTCTACCTTAGAGATAACTCTGGTGTACTTATTTCAAATAGCATATTTTGGGAAAATGGAGATTCTCAGTTTTATTTTCGTGATAGTGGTGATGAAGTAGAACTAACAATATCATACAGTTTGGTTCAAAATAACCAAGACGGTGTTGAAGACAATGATAATGGTGATTTAAATTGGGGGCAAGGGATGATCGAAGGTGATCCTTATTTTTGTAATGGAGAGGCTGGTGATTATAGTGTTCGAGAAAACTCTTCATGCATTAATGGGTCTTCTGACGGCGGTTTGGTTGGTTTTCTAGGTGCTGGATGCGGACCTATCAATACCGGACCTATTTGGTATGTGAGCGAACTGGGAAATGATTCTAGTGATGGTTCAGTAGAAACTCCTTTTTCATCAATACAAAAAGCAATCGATGTTTCTGCTGACGGGGACACAGTAAGATTGTTTACTGGTGAATATATTGAATCATTTGACTTTTTATCAAAGCAAATAGTTTTTGAATCTAGATCTGAAGAGTTAGGTAACGATACTATCGCTTCGCAGACGATAATTTCTGTTGGGCCTTTAGGCGGCTCATGTATTGAACTAGTAGGACAGGATGCGGCTAATGTTGAAATTAAAAATATGACTTTTTCTGGAGGACAGAGTCAAATAGGTGGGGGTCTATACATAGAGAACTCGAGTCCAAAACTTTCAGGAATTTTTGTTGAAAATAACACTGCTGAAGTAGGTGGTGGTTTGTATATAAATCAGTCTGATGTTGAGCTGGTTGATATTACTGTTTTTAATAACGGCGCTAATTTTGGTGGAGGTATTTATGCAACTGGTTCTTCAGTTAATATTGTTAGTTCATCGCTCGATAGTAATCTAGCATATTGGGGTGCTGGGATTTATTCTGAAGATTCAAACTTTGATATAGAAATGTCAAATTTGAAACGAAATTATGCGTTAATTGAAGGAGGTGCTGTCTATCAAAGTGGTAATAGTTTTTTTGTTAGTGAATGTGCTATTTTTGAAAATTCAGGTTTAGATTTTGGCGGAGCCTTGGTTTCTTACAATGGTTTATTAGATGTCCAAAATACTACTATTGCTGGAAATGTCTCTAATTATGGCGCTGCATTTAATTTAAGAGAAACTGCTTTGACAATAAAAAATTCAATAGTCTGGGAGAATGGAGAGAACAGTTTATATGTAGCCGCTGGTAATCAGTCTAGTATGATTTCCTTAGATTTTTCAGATTTTTATGGAGGAGAAAACTATCTTTCTGAAAACCCAAATGTAATTTTAAACTGGGGGCTTGGAAACTTTGATGCTGATCCACTCTTTTGTAATGTCCCTAATGGCGATTTTGCACTCCAAGAAAACTCAAGTTGTCTTGTCGCAAGCGAATCTTCAAGTTTTATTGGTGCAATTGAACAAACCTGTAGCCAACAACTTAGTCTAATTGATAATTTATTGCCTATGGATTATAAGCTTTATCAAAATTATCCAAATCCTTTTAACCCAAAAACAACTATTAGTTACACCATCGCAAAAGCAAATATAGTCAATCTATCAATATTTTCGATAAATGGTACGCTTGTTAAGGAATTAGTCAATGGTTATATGTCAAGCGGTGATCATGCGCTAGAATGGGATGGCTCTGATAAAAATAATAATAGAGTTGCATCAGGTGTTTACCTTTACAGATTGTCAAATGGTGATAAGGTTGTAAGTATGAAAATGGTTCTATCCAAGTAAGGTATTATTAATTATTAAGTAATTTTTTGTTTTTTTTAAAAAATTTTAAAAAAAATCTAACTTTCTGCTTATAAAGAGTGGATTATTGTTATATTTAGCTCTAATTATTATGAAGTTGTTTAATTTTAAAAAGAAAATATTTTGTCTTATTATGATGACTGTTTTCATCAGTGCATCTGATCTTGGTGATTTTGCTGGTAATTGGGAAGGTTATGAGTCGCTCAATAGCCCCTCGTCAAATTATCAGGATAGACAGGTTTACATTAACATTCGAACAAATGATGTTGAAGATACGAGTTTAGTTTATGTCTCTAATTCTTATTTTATTTACAACGGCTATCTAGATTGGACTGATCATCACTTTTCTTATGATAAAGATAATAATATTATAATTTTTTCGAGAAGATTCAATACACCACTTGGGATAATCGGTACTCAAAACCTGGCATATAAAATCTTAGATCACACTCCGGGAAGAATGTCTCTTGAATATATCTCCAGTGATAGTACAACTATTCACAAACTCAGTGTCAGTACCGCTTCCCTTGAACTGATGTCAAATTATCTTCCTTATTCCATCAAATTAAAACCTAATTATCCAAATCCTTTTAATCCGATAACAAATATTCCAGTCGTTATAAATAGCACAGGCGACGTCTTAATTAATGTTTACGATTCAAATGGCGCATTTGTTAAAGAGGTTTTTAAAGGCATTTTAAATTCGGGAGAGTTTTCATTTCAATGGGATGGTATTAGTCAAAATGGTAATGAAATGAGTTCGGGCTTGTATTTCTGCAAATTAATATTAAATAACGAAATTGTGGCCTCAACAAAAATGATTTTACTTAAATAGCGTTTATTTAAGATATTTGAATAAATACTGAGTGTCTCAAATTAAAAAATTTATTTATTTAATTATTTTTTTATCTCAATCAAATGCTACGTGGCTTGAAAATATTCCTCAAAAAATAAAACAGTCTAATGGCCAAGAATTTGAATTGTTTGCTTCTGGAGATCAGTATGCCCATAGGTTGCATGATAAAGATGGTTACACGATAGTTTTAAACCCTAATGATGGTGATTTTTATTATGCTGAAAAGATTATCAATGACATCATTGCCTCAGAATACAAGGTGGGCCTGGTTGATCCAGCGCGAACAGACTTAATACCCGGATTAAATATTAGTAAAGAGAGATATTTAGAAAAAAAAGAATATTATGAGCAAAGCATGTCTTACAGAAATGGTCGTGATGCGCCTACTTCCGGTAATTTATCACAGTTAAATGTTTTTATAAAGTTTGCTGATGATCCAAATTTTCCATTCAATCGAGATTATTATGATGTTCCTTTTAACTCAACGACAGAAGCTTCAATAAAGGATTATTTTTATGAGGTTTCTTATGGGGCGCTAACTGTTGATACTTACCATTATCCCCCAAGTATTCTGGGTTCAAACACATCTTACACTGATAGTAGAAACCGGGGATATTACAGTCCTTACTCTGCAACAAATACAGAAGGTTATCAAACGGATGATGAGAGAGCAACTCGGGAGCATTCTTTGCTTAGAGATGCAGTAGTAGGAATACAGAACTCTGTTCCTGAAGATTTAAATATCGATGCAAATAATGATGGGTATGTTGATGCTTTATCTTTTAGTATTAATGGTAATGTTGATGGGTGGTCTGAGCTTTTATGGCCTCATCGCTGGGCATTGTTTTCATATGATGTTTATATTAATGGCGCCAGAGTATATGACTACACATTTGAGTTGACAGAAAGTTCTTATTTTACTGCCGGCGTTTTATGTCACGAGTTCTTCCATGTGCTAGGTGCTCCAGACCTATATCATTATGATGGAGGAGACGCTCCAGATGCTGTTGGGGGTTGGGATATTATGGAAAGTACATCAAACCCTCCTCAATATATGGGCGCATTTTTAAAATGGAAGTATGGAGATTGGTTGCCAGAAATTCCTGAAATCAGTTCTTCAGGTAGATACACGTTAAATCCGCTTCAACAGCAAGACAACGTGGCTTACAAAATTGCATCACCGAACAGTGAAGCAGAGTATTATGTTGTTGAGTACAGAGTGAAAGAAGGTCGCTATGACTCCAATACGCCTGGCTCTAGAGATGGTTTGCTGGTGTACCGTATTAACACGGAAGCTGGAAATGGAAACGCTCAAGGTCCGCCAGATGAAATATATCTTTACAGGCCGGGAGGAACGCTTACATCGCAAGGGAGTTTTGTTTCTGCGCCCTATAACGCTTCATGGTCGCACACTGAAATAAATGATTTTTCTAATCCTGAGCCATATTTATACAATAATGGTGTTGGAGCGAGTGGAGGTTTGAATTTATTAAATGTTGGAACAGGTGGAGAAACGATTTCTTTTACAGTTTCAATGGGGTCTCCAACAATTGAACTAAGCCAAGAAAACATCTCTTTTAATTTGGCACCTAGCGAATTTCAATCTCAGAATATTGCTTTGGTAAATGGCGGCGATATAGAGACATTGCTAATGTTTGAATTAAATTCTGCAAACTTACCTTTTTCGAATCCCAGTAGTGGTCCCGATGGCGGTGGTTATTACTGGTCGTCATCATCTGCTGATACTTCTTTAGATTTTAGTTGGATAGATATTGAAAATTTTGGTACACAGATACAGTTCACTAATAATGATGATTCGCCAAACCCGGTATCGATAGGATTTAATTTCCCATTTTTTGATAGTGAATATTCTGAAGTTTTAATTAATCCAAATGGTTGGATAGGTTTTGGTGGAGATAGCCCAAGTTGGTCAAACATCAGTATACCTAATGGAGAAGCGCCGAAACCAGCAATAATGGCTATGTGGGATGATTTAAACCCTATTAATGATAACGGGAATACATCATCTGCTGGTAATGTCTATTATTACAATGATACTGAAAATGATTACTTTGTGATTTGGTATGATAATGTTGTTACTTGGCAAAATAATGCTGTCGCTGGTGAGTTTGATTTTCAAGTAGTATTGCATCAAAATGGCACTTTTCAACTTAACTATAATGAAATCATTGGTAGTTCTAGTTCGGCAACAATTGGTTTTCAAGACGAAAATGGTAGCAATGGTTCATTAATTTCCTTTAATGAAGATATTTTAGCTAGTCAACAAAGTATATTTGTATCGAAAGCTAGTCAATCTGAGTGGCTAACGGTTGGCACCCAGACTGGAGAAATGAATGGACTGCTAGCTGGTGGGCAATCTTTTAATATTAATCTCATGGTAAATACAAATGGCATGGAGGTAGGTAGTTATTATAGCTCATTAACAGTTTCATCAGATCAAGTTGAGTCTCAAACAGTGCCTATAGAATTAGAAATCTCCGGTGAGGATAATTCCATAATCTTACCATTTATTGATATAAATCAAGATACATTGGGAATAGTTGATCTTCCAGATAATGTAGATACGAGAATCTCAGCAGTATTTGAAAAATATACTCATTTAGAAGTTTCAGAAGGTGCTGTAATTCCTATATTAGCCCAAGAAGGAATCTCAACCAGTCAAATCCTCCATGTTAAAAAAATTCTAAAAGAGTTTTTAATTGATGTTGCGGGTTCAGGATGGGGTGCAAACAAAACAGCTGTAATTAATGCTGTTTCAATGAGTAATGCGTTTTTAGCGCTATTAAGCGATGAAAGTGAATATGAAAACCCGAATGTTCAATTACTGTTTAATAGTGGAGCGAAAGGTCAAGATATTCTTGGTACAGAAATTTTTTATGAAGGAACGAATGATTACATGAATAGCACTAAAAGAGATGCTACATATGAAGAAGTATTACATTTTGTTCACTATTATGGAATAGTTAACGCTCTTCCTTCAATGCAGTTAGCAATTGATCAGGCTATGAATAACGCTATTGAAAATGGTTTTTACGTTCCTCTTTCTGATATTCTAATTGAGGATTATGATGACGAGTATTTTGCCTTAGCGATGGAAGTTTATTTTGGTCTTTGGGCTCATGACCCTGCACAAAATGGTTGGGCAGGTGGACAAGAATATCACTTTACCAATCGTGAACAAATGGTTGATGGCGATTCACTCGGAGCGGATCTAGTTAGAGAGTTTTTTGGAGAAAGCTTTCGTTATAATGTTGACCTTCCTTATACTTTTGAAGGGTCTTTTAGCATGACTTTCGACCCCAGCCTGTCTTACACAAATAGATCTAGGTATCTTCAAAATGTTAGTATTTCAGGCGAAAATGATGTTGAAATTATTGGCAACGATTTTAATAATATTGTTTTTGGAAATTCGGGGTCCAATCAATTTACTGGTAAAGGATACAATGATTATTTTGACGGCAGGGGAGGAATTGACCGGGCTATCTTTTCAGGTGATTATGGTGAATATGCTATTTTTGAAAGTGCTGATTGGAATAATTACAAACCTTTTGTTGTAGATTTATTTTCAAATAGGGACGGAGCTGATACTCTATTAAGTGTTGAAGAAATAGATTTTAACGGTGTTATATACAATATGTCTGGATCTCTAAGTTCAAACGGGGATGAATTTATACTTGATGAGTTCAAGCTATTTCCAAGCTATCCAAATCCTTTTAATTCTGCCACTACTATAAATTTTAATTTACCAAAGGAGTCTTCAGTTGATTTAGTTGTTATTGATTTGCTTGGGCGGAAAGTTAGAACAATATTAAATGATAACTTAAAAGATAAGGGTTCCTATCAAGTAAAATGGCATGGTTATGACGACTTCGGTTCCTTAGTGCCTTCTGGTATATACTTAATTCACTTTACGAGCGAATCATATTCTAAGCATTTTAAAACAGTTCTTATTAAATAAATAAAAGATATTTGTGAGTGTTTTTCCTCTATGACTCGTTATTATATTGATCTGTGCAAATTTGTAGGTTTCTTATCCTTATCTTAATCTGTTGTTAGTTTATAGATAATTAATTTTAATTAAAGGAGTTCTTATGAAAGTATTAAAAAAAGTGCGGTCTGGCTTTACGATGATAGAAATTATGGTTGTAGTTGTTATTGTTGCGATTTTAGCTGCAATAGCGCTTCCAATCTATCTTGATTACGTCCAGAGCTCATATGCTTCGGAAGCGAGGACGGTAATGTCAAATGTCCATAATGCAGCAAAAATGTATTATCAGACTAAGGGCGAATGGCCTGGTGACGTTGAACAATTAGAGAGATCCGGACAACTTGATTTAGATAGATCTACAAAGCTTAAATGGACTTTTGAATTGCAATTACCAGATAGATTAAGTGCTACAAGCACTGAGGAGATGACGGGTGGCGCTGGAAAAGTCGTATCTTTTGATGCTCTAACTGGGAAATTTAAGGGGTATGGTTCACCAGAAGACAATCAGTAGTCATGGACCTTAATCAATTATTATCGTACAGTATTGACAGCGGGGCATCTGACTTGCACTTGAGTGTTGGTTCGATTCCCATGGTACGTATTAATGGAACAATGAAGCCTTTAAATCTCGATGTTCTGCTCCAAGATGATATTGAAAAAATGTTGCCTGAGGTAATGGATAAAGACCAAATGGCAATATTCAAAGAACAAAAAGAAATAGATTTCTCGGCCAAGCTTGAAGGAAAGGGTCGGTTCAGAGTTAATTTTTTCAATCAAATAAATGGTCTCGCCGCTGTGTTTAGAACTATCCCTGACAGCATTAAAAGTTGTGACGAACTGGGTATACCTCCATTTATGCAAGACTTAGCTATGATTGACAGGGGACTTGTTCTTTTGACTGGGCCAACTGGTTCTGGCAAAAGCACTACTCTTGCGGCAATGGTTGACCATATTAATAGAAACAAGGCCTGTCATATTATAACTATTGAGGACCCTGTAGAATACTATCATCACACGAAAGAAAGTTTGATTAATCAGAGGGAGCTAGGCGCGAGTACGCACAGTTTTTCAAATGCTCTTAGAGCCGCTTTAAGGGAAGACCCTGATGTCATATTAGTTGGTGAGATGAGAGATCTAGATACTATTTCATTAGCCTTGACGGCAGCAGAAACTGGTCATCTTGTTCTTTCTACTCTTCATACCTCAAGTGCAGTAAAGTCAATTGATAGAATTATTGATATTTATCCATCTGGACAAAAAGATCAAATTAGATCGATGTTATCTGAATCTCTAGAGGCTGTTATTTCTCAAAAACTATTGCCTACTAAGGATGGTAAAGGTAGGGTGCCAGCTTGTGAGGTTATGATATCAAGTACAGCAATTAGAAATCTTATTAGAGAAGATAGGGTCTTTCAAATAACTTCAGTGATTCAATCTGGTGGTGTTGAGGGTATGCAAACTTTAGATCAGGATTTACAGCGACTGGTAACGCAAGGAAAAATTGAGCGTAAGGTTGCAATGGATATTGCTGATAATCCTAAGCTTTTTAAACAAAATGTTTTGTAATAATGATTAGAAAAACAAGCAGTGGAATAGGTTTTATCGAAGTCATGACAGCAGTTGTAATCATTTCAATTGCTGCTTTAGGTATTCTTATGGGTGCAGTTCATGCTAGAGGAGAGCTTCATGCTCTTGAAGTAAAAGAGCGCGCAACAGAAGAGCTTTTAAATCATATGGAATACTGGAAAGGAAGAATTGCTGATGGTGTTTTATCTTCTTCTGAGTGGAGTGGTGATTTACAAGGTGATCAAATTTATCTTTTTGGAAATGCTCAATCTAGCTATAAAATAAAAGCAACCTTGTATTATGATATTAATAAGCTTGATGCTACAACACAGCATGGGCCAACAGATTTTAGAAGATATCAGCTTGACTGTTGGATAAAATGGAAAGATTACATGCAGACGCCAGCTAATAGGTGGAGCGATAAGGTTGAAAAGGAAAGAAGGCTGTCTACAGTAATGGCTGTCTTCGATATTGGATAATGATTTTATCAAAAACATCAAAGGGTATGACATTAATTGAGATGACAGCGGTTGTTGTAGTCACTAGTATTATTGCCTTGGGAATGACTATGGGGACTCAAGGCGTTTTATTGCATTATCAATCTGACCATGTCAGACAAGATTTAAGACAATATGGAAGCAATGTGATGCGAGAAGTGGTCAAAGAGCTGAACCAGGCACAAAAAGTCGAAGTTGATGGTCTCAATGGCTTCTCAAGATTAAAACTATTTAAGTTCTATAATGACCTTACACCATCGATGGTTATATCCTGTCATCAAACTAATGGAGTTCAGTTCAATTATGCTGTTCCATTAGATGGAACTCTAAAATTTCCTAATTTTGGAGCATTTAGGAGTAATGGACAAAGGAGTATTTGGATAAAAGATTTTGTTGTAAATAGTGAGCCAAGCTCTAGGCCTGGTTTAACAGCTTTTAAGCAGTCTTATTTACACCTTGAGTTAACCTTGTCAATGGATCAAGACGTATTTACGAATGGTCAGACTACTTCCGAAGATCATTACTTTCACAGAGGGGTATTTTTAGGGCAATCCTTTATTATGAAAAAACTTACAAATGACCAGTCTCAGATTTCATAATAGAGGGAGTGCTGCTCCACTAGCAATGTTGTTTACTTTGGTGAGCATGGTCTTTACCGCTGCGTATCTTAAAAGTTCATTTAATTTATCTGTTTTAGAAGAGTATAGATATGCTGAACACCGTGCTCTTTACGCTGCTGAGGCGGGGTTAAATGAGGTCGGCGTTGTGATTTTACCTCAACTGGTTACTGAAGATACATTATTATACCCTGAAGGAAAAAATTATGGTAAAAATGAGTATGGTTCTCCTATTGGTAAGTATAAAAACATCTATGCTCGAACAGAATTAGAGCAAAATTCTACCAGAAAATTATATTACGTATACTCAACTGGTGAAGCGACTCCTATTACTAGTTTCGGGGATAAAGTAGACCCTATTGAACGTACAGTATTCATGACAATGCAGGCTCAAGGCTTTGAAGATTTTATGTATTTTACAAATGAAGAAAAGCCTATTGGCCCTGGGAATACTGGGACCGTGAACTTCGGTACAAATGATCAACTCGAAGGCAGGGTTCATACAAATGGAGACATGGTCTTTAGTAGTTATGGATGTCCTGAATTCTCAGGCTCTGTTACAATTACGAATGAAGCAGTTGATAACGGTGGTGGCATAGGTTCGTGGGGCGCCTGCGATGAAGGTGTCTTTGAGCAAAATATTGATGGTGAATCAGTTAACATACTTGACACTATAGCCACGATTACATTTCCACCTGAAAACTCTGCTCAGCTAGTTAGGGCAAATGCTGACTATGTGTTTGATGCTGATAATATGCTTTTTCGAACTGGTAAAAAAGATACTTTGGTAATGACAGAAATTAACTTTACTCCAAGTGGTTTTTGGGCATCTCAATGGTGGTACAACATTCCACCCATTGGTGGACCGCCAAATGAGTTTGATTATATCTGGGACGGATTAAGTACAGCATTAAATGTGAATGTTTCTGGCGTTCATTTTGGTCCAGATAACGCCTTTATACCTGGAGTGGGTTATCAAGGTACTTTCATCATCCTCAGTGCGTTGGATGCATCTGGAGAAAATATTAGAGCAACCCTTATTAGTTCCATTAGCGCTGGTGATGTTTTGAGGATGGCAAATCCGGATATTTCTAAATCTGTTTCATTTGCAGTGATAAACGACCCAATTCCAATTGGTGAAGACCGTGTAATGATTCAAATAAATTCCGAATCAATTAACTTCGTTTCTGCTTCAGGAGAAGGTTTTACTGATGGAGAAGCTATCACGTTGGTAAATACGAGTGCTTCTTCAGGTTTAGCTGAAGATGTTGAATGGAACGATTTTAAATATTACCATGATCATGAAGATGATGGTTCAGAGTATTGTCCTCCTGGTGGAAGACATCATTTTGATTTTGACTATTGGAACGCAGGCGGTTTGAATGGTTTGAATTGTGATATCTTTTCTTGCCCTGATCAAATCTACAATAGTGATTATGTTTATATGCAGCGACTATTTTATCCCTATTCTGGCCCATCAGTTATCTATGTTAAAGGTGGTCAAGTGTTAGTTCGGGGGCAAGTAGGAGGGCAGTATACTATTGTTACCGATGATTATACGGAATATAGACGACATGATAATCAAAGTATTGTAGACCGGGTGTGGGGAAATATCTGGCTTATCGACGATTTAGTCTATGCTGATTCATATGCCAATGGAGCTATTGTTCATCCAGATGATGGAGGTACTCAAAATGTTATGGGTCTAGTTGCTGGCGGCAGTGTAATCGTTGCAAACACTCGACCTAATGGTGCCAGAGGACAGCTTTATGATTCTGATATTAAAATTAATGCTTCAATAATGGCGCTTTATGGTGGATTTATTTCTCATTATTGGCAAAATACCCTTACTGCATACCATGATTGGAATGATAATTTGTCGTATGGTTATATTGCTGATGGCAGAGGGGGTCATAGAAATAATTTTAGATCTCAAGAAAGTAATGGTCTCTATACAAACACGAATGATAAGCGCGGGGTTATCCACTTATGGGGTTCTATTGTGCAGCAAAAAAGAGGATATTTGCTAAGAAATTACCCTGGACCATACAATGTGTCTCCTGGCGTGGGTTATGATAAAAATTTTCATTATGATTGGAATTTGCGCATGAATCCTCCTCCTTATTATCCAGATCAGGTTGATGTGAATAATAACGTAATACTCAAGATGGCATCCTATGGTGAGCTAGGCGATGATAGTTAATACGTTGAAAGGAGACGGCTAGTGTTAGTTGGATTAGATATTGGAAGGCAATATATCAAAATTGTTGCAATGAACAAGACTAAAGACGGTTATAAGTTATTAGATGCTGGTCAAAGGTTAGTACCTGAACCTAATCAAGCTTTTGATCCAGATAAGATTGATACACACCATTGGGTTATGGCTATAAAAGAATTGTTAAAACAGCAAAATTTGAATCCAAAAAAAATTAAATTAATTGCAACAGGTATTAGCGGTGCATCTGCAAGTGTTAAGCAAATTACTACAATGGAAATGCCAGCAGAGGAGTTGGAATCTGCGATGACGTTTGAAGCAAGAAAGCACATTCCTATGGACGGAACTGATGCCGTAATCGATTATCAAATATTAGGTTCAAATGAAAAAGAAGTTGATAAGATAGATGTAAGTCTCGTTGCTTGTACAAAAGGAGTATTAACGTCTCATATTGATTTGCTAAAAGAAAGCGGTTTAAAGCCAGGTGTGATAGATGCGGATCCAATCGCAATTACAAATTCATTTACGTATTTAAAAGATATGCCATCTGAAGGTTTAGCTGTTTTATTAGATATAGGAGCGTTGTCGTCGAGTCTAATTGTTTGGGGTAACGGGCAGCAATATTTTACTAGGGATTTGCCTATTGGTGGTCATCATTTTGTTAAAGAAATTGTTGACAAAAAAGATATTAGCTATACCGAGGCTCAAGATATTCTTTTTAAAGATGGTGTTGCTTCAATTATAAAAAATGAAGCAAATGAAGATCAGGCTACTCTGGGTGTTGCGGAAAGATCGGTTTATGATAATCTTATTGAAGATCTTCGAAGAAGTTTAAGGTTTTATGCTAAGCAAACTGGGCAGAGTTTCTTCTTGAAAATATTATTGACAGGAGGAGCTGCCGGAACGCCAGGTTTAGCCGGATTAATAAGCTCCAAACTAAATATAGATTGTGATATTTTGAATCCATTCGAAGGTTTTGATGGTGCTGAATCTTTGAGTCTGGAAAACCCGAATCAATATGTCCTTGCAATGGGATTATGTATTCGAGCAGGTATGGAATAATGAAAACCTATATTAAAATTAATTTAAATAAAGCTGAGAGTTCAGAGGTCCTTAAGGAGAGAGTTCTTGAGCGTACGAGATGGGTTGTTTTTGGAATTTTGATATTTAGTTTAGTGTTTATCAATATTAGAGTTTTGATGATTGGGTTTGGATATAACTCCGTAATAAATAAAAAGAAAAACCAAATTGTTCAACTAGAAAATCAAATTAAGCAGTTGCAATCTAAAGGTAAAAATTTATCCAAGAATGATATTATGTCTTTTGCTGACCTAGAACAAGACAGATTCCTCTGGGCGAGGAATATGGAATTATTAGGCAAAATGACTCCTGATGATATGGCGATAACTGGAATGAAGTTTAAACGGGATAAATTAACAATTAAAGGAATCGCTTTAACTTTTGAAGATAGAAAAGATTTCGAAATTATAGATGAATATGTCCAAACATTGAGAAGTAATAAAGAATTTTCAGAGAATTTT
>Ga0233426_10001063_pt1 | contig 26676 bp, 28 predicted proteins | sample SI_118_April2016_6_FD_179875 | JGI IMG/M metagenome (GOLD analysis project Ga0233426, IMG submission 179875) | Seawater microbial communities from Saanich Inlet, British Columbia, Canada - SI_118_April2016_10_MG | ecosystem: Environmental > Aquatic > Marine > Inlet | place: Canada: British... | reverse complement strand
AAGTCAGCTAATAAATGATCTTGATCTCCTTCCTGGCATATCAACCTAACGGGCTCTTGCATTTTTAATACGGGTGACAATAATTGATGTGCCAATACCTTAGGTATAACATCTGTTATGCCTACCGTGAACGTATGCCATATTTCAGGTTGTTTTCTTTGTAGAATATTCTTTACTTCATCACCCAGTTGAAAAATCTCTTCGGCATAGCTGTATATCAGAACCCCCATCTCAGATAGGGATAAAGTCTTTCCTTTTCGTTCAAATAATTTAACGCCTATTTGTGATTCGAAGCTTGTTATTTGACCGCTTATCGTTTGTGAAGTTAGGCTTAATCGTGCACTTGCTTTAGAAATACTTCCTTCTGTAGCAACAATATAGAAATAGAAAAGGTGGTTGTAATTTAACGGACTCATTATTTTATTATCAGTTTTTTTCGAGCGTAAGTGAAATAATATTCGAGTTTACCAGCAACAACAAGTAAGTTATAACAATATGGTATCCGTGAAATATTTTAATGGAGTATTATGAAATCTGGTAAAAATCGCTCTTCATTTTTGTCTGTTATTCAGTTAGTTAGAATAAGTCGGTTAAATATACGTAGCTTCATTATCGTATTGTTAACGTCAGTTTTGTCGGTTTCATCGCTCGCCACGGAGGTGAATGGGGTTGATACAGATAAATATCTGCTTCGCTCATGTAATGCTTTTAAAAGTCCGGCTGATAATTACAAAACGTTCCCGTGTGTTATGTACATTAAAGGATTCTATAATGGTTTATTAAATGCTGACTCTTCTGATACTTCAAAAATTTTCCTCAATAATAAAATGCCTTCTACATTAGTTGAAAGAGCATATGCCAATAGAGTTGGCAAAAAAGCACAGCGCAAATCTTTAAGTCATTCATGTATCACAGTGGATGAATTAAAAATTATTATTCTTGAAAGCCTTTCAGATGATTCAACGAGCTTTATTTCAGTACAACAGTTCAATACTTTTCTAATAAATGCTTTAACTACAGCATGCTCAGTCAGAAGCAAATAATAGTGAAAATTGATATTCAAAATCGATTAAATGAGTGCGACCAATCCATCGAAGAAAATATTCAAAGAAAACTTAGACTTGCGCTCACAAAGATTGCGGCATATATTTCATCTATAACTTTCATTATTTCTGATGTAATTGGTTTAAATGGTAAAACGGAAACACATTGTTCGCTAACATTGTCACTTTATCAAATGCCGAATGTCGTCATTGATGAAACTCATGCTGATCTTTACTTCGTCATTGACCGTGTTATTCAAAAAGCAACTCGAACCGTTTTTCGAAACTTCAATCGTAAAAGGGATTAATCATTTAACGAAATAACGTTATAAAAATGGTTCTTAGTGAGGATTTATGAAACATACACTCAGTTTATTTTTTACCTTAGCAGCATTTTGGCTACTAAATTCAGGTCATTATAGCGTACTCATTTTATCGCTAGGTTTCGCATCTATTATGCTGATTCTAGTCATTACTCATAAAATGGATGTTGTTGATCAAGAGTCTCAACCGTTATATCTAACACGAAATATATTCAGCTATTATATATGGCTTATTAAAGAAATTATTCAAGCGAATATCACTGTAGTGAAGCATATTTGGCTTAGAGAAAAGAGCATATCACCCACATTAAAGAGAATTAAAATCAGTCAGCAAACTGATATGGGAAAAGTGATTTATGCCAATTCTATTACCTTAACACCGGGTACTGTTGCAATTGACCTAGTTGAGGACGAAATTATCGTACATGCCTTGCTGTCGAAGGATATTGAATTATTAGAAAACGGTGAAATGGATCGCCGTGTAACTATGTTGGAAAGTTAATGTTAATTGCTGCTACTCTCGCTATTTTTATCACTATGATTTTAGCCATCATAAGAGGTGTTGTCGGTCCAACCTTGTATGACCGTATTTTAGCGGTCAACATGTTTGGTACAAAAACAGTACTGTTGATAGCTTTATTAGGTTTTGTAATGGGGCGACCAGAATTTTTGGATATAGCCATTGTGTATGCTCTGATCAACTTTATCAGTGTCATTGGGGTTTTACGTTACTCGGATACTAATCAATTTAAGCATACACCGCCTCAAAAAGAACAGGCCGAGAAGGAGCCTTAGATGGATATGGTAATAACAATTAGCAGTGGCTTCTTTTTACTTATAGGTAGCTTCCTTTGCTTTTCAGGCGCTATTGGTCTTTTGCGCTTTCCAGACTTTTATACACGCATGCATGCCGCTGGTGTCACCGATACTTTAGGTGCAGGTATGATTTTGGTCGGACTTATGATACTTAGCACCGACCTTTTAGTGTTGGCCAAGTTAGTTATGGTATTGCTTTTAACCTTGCTGATTGGGCCTACAACCAGTCATGTATTGGCTAAAGCGGCTTTTCACAATGGTTTAATGCCTAAAAACTTAAACAATCAGGAAGAAAATGATAATAAGGAGACATCCCCATCGAACCCTTAATTGATATTATTTTACTTACCTTATTGGTTATTGTTGCCATTGCTATAATTCGTACGAAAGATTTGTTTGCTGTGGTTATGCTTTTAGGTATTTATGGGCTTATATCAGCGAGCTTTTTTGTTGCTATGGATGCGGTTGATGTAGCTTTTACTGAAGCTGCTGTCGGAGCGGGGATTTCAACTTTACTTATGTTGGTTGTCATTGCGATCACCGGACGAAAAGAGAAGACTAATCGCCATAAGCCATTATCAGCGTTGTTTATCGTTTTGATAACAGGGGGCTTATTGATTTACGGCACTTTGGATATGCCATATTTTGGTGCTGCGGATGCGCCAATTCATAGTCATGTAGCGCCCCGATATGTCAATGATTCAATGGCAGAGATTGGTGTACCTAACATTGTAACCTCAGTACTTGCTAGTTATAGAGCATTCGATACTTTTGGTGAAGTGGTGGTGATATTCACTGCGGGTATTGGAGTGTTAACACTGCTATCGGTTAATCGCCGTAAAAAAGATGAAGATGAAATTTCGTCAATAAATGATTCTATGCATGAGCAGCATCTGGTGATTCGTATTGTGTCAAAAATGTTGATCCCTTTTATATTCTTGTTTGCTCTCTATGTTCAATTCCATGGCGACTTTGGGCCCGGAGGCGGTTTTCAAGCGGGCGTGATTTTTGCTGCCGCTATCATTTTATACGCGATGTTATTTGGTTTAAGCACGGCGCGTAAAGTCATCAATCAAACCGTAATTCAGCTTATTGCCGCGATTGGCGTATTACTTTATGGAAGTGTGGGTATTTCCTCTCTAATGAGTGGTGGAAACTTTTTTGATTACAACGTGTTAGCTAGCGATCCTATTGCAGGTCAACATTTGGGTATTTTGTTAATCGAATGGGGTGTTGGTTGTACGGTTGCTGCAGTGATGATTATTATCTTTTTCAACTTTGCCGGGCGTCAAGAGTTACATCAACAGAATGAGCGCGCGAAAAATCAGGAGCCATCTTAATGTTAATGGGCCTTTTTAACGACTGGGTAGTTATCACCCTAATGATGAGTGGTTTGTATATAGTGATTGCCCATGGCAATTTAATCAAAAAAATTGTTGGACTAACCGTTTTCCAAACGTCTGTCTTTATTTTTTATATCAGTATGGCAAAAGTTGAAGGAGGGACGGCACCCATTTTAGCTGATGGCATTACTCAATATTCTAATCCTTTACCTCATGTACTTATTCTTACTGCAATTGTGGTTGGCATTGCTACCACAGCTTTAGGCTTATCATTAGTCGTGCGTATAAAAGAAGCTTACGGCTCAATTGAAGAAGAAGAAATACAACAGCAAGATAATGAAGCCTTGGTTGAAAGCAACTCGGAGAAAAAAGCGTGATAGCACACCTACCTATTTTACAGGTGATTATTCCACTCATGGCGGCACCTATCTGTTTAATGTTAAAACGCCCTCAACTGGTCTGGTTGTTTTCTATAATTGCGAGTGGCTTAGCATTTGTGGTCAGCATTTTATTACTACAACAAGTGATGACGTCGGGCTTAATTAGCTACGAGTTAGGGGGGTGGCAGGCTCCATGGGGAATAGAGTATCGAATTGATAAGCTCAATGCTTTTCTTCTGGTCATTATTTCTGGCATAAGTACTGTGGTTTTATGTGCAGCCCAAACCAGCATTGAAAAAGAAATACCAAAAGATAAACACATTTATTTTTACGTTTTATATCTACTGTCGCTTACTGGTATGTTGGGTATTGTTGCTACAGGGGATGCTTTTAATGTTTTTGTATTTTTAGAAATATCATCATTATCTGCTTATGCATTAATCGCAATGGGTAAGAAGAGACAAGCACTTTGGGCTTCGTATCAATATTTGATCATGGGAACTATAGGTGCCACGTTCATTTTAATTGGTATTGGCTTGATGTATCAAATGACTGGCACACTCAATATGTACGACTTGTCACAACGCTTACCTGAAGTCGCACAAACGCGAACTGTATTTGCTGCCTTTACCTTCGTAATTGTTGGTGTATGTTTAAAATTGGCGATGTTTCCATTACATCTATGGTTACCTAATGCCTACGTTTATGCACCATCAATTGTAACCGCTTTTTTTGCCGCAACCGCAACCAAAGTCGCTGTTTATTTATTGATTAGGTTTTCATTCTCGGTGTTTGGCATCTCTTTTTCTTTCACTACGGTTCCATTACAAACATTATTCATGGCACTTGGTCTCATTGGTATTTTTGTCGCTTCAATATCGGCAATGAATCAAAATAATGTTAAACATGTTTTCGCGTATTCAAGCATTGCACAAATTGGTTATATGATTGTTGGCTTTAGCCTCAGTACAGTAACAGGTTTAACCGCAACGTTATTGCACTTGTTTAATCATGCGTTAATGAAAGGAGCAATATTTTTAGCCCTAGCGGCAGTTGTTTATCGAGTAGGTAACGTTGAACTTAATAATCTTCGAGGTTTAGGTCGTCAAATGCCTTTGACCATGGCGGCGATTGTTATTGGTGGATTAAGTTTAATTGGTGTGCCGTTAACGGTTGGTTTTATTAGTAAGTGGTATTTACTAATGGCGTTAATCGAGCAAGGTTGGTGGCCAGTGGCAGTACTTATTCTATTTGGGTCAATGTTAGCGGTTGTTTATGTTTGGCGCATTGTAGAAGTCGCTTATTTTAAAGAACCATTTGATCAAAACTCAACAGTAAAAGAAGCACCTATGAGTTTTCTTATTCCTATATGGATACTTGTCATCGCCAATATTTATTTTGGCATAGATACTCGCTTTAGTGTGCAAATAGCCGAAGCAGCAGCTCAGAGCTTATTTGGAGGTTCATTATGAATCTTTCTTTAGAATTAATGCTACAGCTCGCCATTATTATACCTTTGTTGTCGACTTTTGTGATTTTTGCCACAGGAAAACAGCCTAACCTTCGAGAAAGTGTCACTATTATCAGTAGTTTGGTTTTGATATTTTTAGTTGCTAATTTATATCAAGGTGTTTTAGCGGGTAAATCTATCACTGCATTCTGGTGGGAGCTTTTACCTGGTTTAACCATAAGCTTTGATATTGAACCTCTAGGCATGTTATTCGCGCTTATCGCTAGCTTTCTTTGGTTAGTTACTACAATTTATGCCATTGGTTATATGCGTGGCCATCATGAAAAGAATCAAACGCGCTTTTATGCTTGTTTTGCGATTGCGATTGGTGCTGTGATGGGATTGGCTTTTTCAGCGAACCTTTTTACTTTGTTTATATTTTATGAAGTGTTAACACTATCTACTTATCCTTTAGTGACACATGCAGGCACAGAGAAAGCCAAAAAAGGCGGACGAACTTATCTAGGCATTTTACTGACAACCTCAATCGTTTTCTTTTTGCTTGCTATTGCCATTACTTGGTTTGTCGCGGGAACATTAGATTTTAAACTCGGCGGTATATTTGCTGATGATGTTGATAAAGTGCTGGCTGGTATCTTATTGGTACTGTTTATTTTTGGCATTGGTAAAGCGGCTATTATGCCTTTTCATCGATGGTTGCCTGCGGCTATGGTTGCCCCAACTCCTGTAAGCTCACTTTTGCATGCCGTTGCGGTAGTTAAAGCTGGTGTATTTACCGTAATTAAGGTGTGTGTGTTTATTTTTGGTTTAGATTTACTGGCAGTTTTACCCACTACACAATTTTTACTATATTTAGCTGGGGCATCGGTATTACTTGCTTCTATTATTGCTATGCGACAAGACAATCTAAAAGCAAGGTTAGCTTATTCAACTGTTAGTCAGTTAGGGTATGTAACTATAGGTGCTCTATTAGCAACCTCTTCCGGTGTTATTGGTAGCTCTATGCATATCGCAATGCACGCATTTGGTAAAATTACGTTATTTTTCTGTGCTGGAGCTATTTTAGTGGCGGCACATAAGTCAAAGGTTAGTGAAATGCATGGCCTTGGTAGGCAAATGCCATTTACCATGACTGCGTTTTTTATCGCTACGCTCTGTATTATCGGCTTACCACCTACAGGCGGAGTATGGAGTAAATGGTATTTATTGATGGGAACTCTTGAAACAGAACAGTTTATCATGATGACTGTTTTAATGATTAGTTCGATGCTCAACATTGCCTATTTATTGCCAATACCTTTTCACGCCTTTTTCCCTAACAATTCAAATAAAAGCAATCAAGTTGTGGGCGGTTCTTTAACTCATGTTCAAATAAAAGAAGCACCGCTTGCTTCATTAATTGCGATAGGTATCGCGACCTTAGGCTGTTTGATCCTCTTTATCTACCCACAAGCTCTTTACGAGTTAGCTGCGGCCGTACTAGAAACACGAGAAATAATTTATGCTAAATAATAATGAAAGTGAGAAACATTGGCTGGTAAGAAAGAAGACAATTCTTTTGCTTTGGCGGGTTGGGCTAGTGATTTTGTTGCTGTTGGTCATAGCTGATTTTTTTGTTCATGCTCACCCTTACTTTGAGATTGACGGTACCTTTGGTTTTTATTCATGGTTCGGGCTTACAACCTGCATAGGGATGGTGCTTTTTGCTAAGGCGCTTGGCATACTTTTAAAGCGCAAGGATACTTATTATGATAATGAGTGATTTTCCACCTGGGATTGTATTAATTCTTGGCGCATTTTTATTGCCAATTATAAGTCAAAAATTTAGGCCTATTCTTACGCTAGGCTTGCCAATTGTGACACTATATTTAATATGGAGTTTACCTGATGGTATGTTCTCTATATTTCCATTCTTCGATTATCAACTGGCATTTGTTCATAGTGACTCTCTAAGTCGCCTATTTGCTACAGTTTTTTCCATTATGACATTTGGAGGAAGTTTGTATGCACTTAAACAGAAAAGTGTATTGGAGTTATCTGCGGTCTTTGTATACGCAGGTAGCGCTATTGGAGCGGTTTTCGCAGGAGACCTGATAAGTCTGTTTATATTCTGGGAGCTTATGGCAGTAGCTTCTACTTTTGTTGTGCTTTCTGTTAGAAGTAAACACTCATTACAGGTTTCCATTCGTTATTTTCTGGTCCACGTATTCGGTGGGACGTTGTTATTAGTTGGAATCTTGGCGCATATTTTGGACACAGGTTCTACAACATTCAGTGCAATGGAACCAAATACGTTCGGAACAATTCTTATCATTGCAGGTTTTCTTATTAACGCTGCTGCACCACCACTTTCAGCGTGGTTATCTGATGCATACCCAGAAGCATCTTTCAGTGGAGCCGTTTTCCTCTCTGCTTTTACAACAAAAACAGCAGTGTATGTATTATTACGTGGTTTCCCAGGTGCAGATATTCTCATTTTTATTGGAATATTTATGATTTTCTACGGGATTATCTACGCACTATTAGAAAACGATATGCGCAGAATACTTGCTTACAGTATTGTTAACCAAGTGGGGTTTATGGTAACCGGTATAGGAATTGGTACCGATATGGCACTAAACGGTGTCGCTGCGCATGCCTTCACACACATCATCTACAAAGCACTGCTACTAATGTCTGCTGGTTCTGTTCTGTACATGACAGGAAAACGTAAATGTACTGATCTTGGTGGTTTATTTCAAAGCATGCCACTTACCGCTATTTGCGGCATTATTGGTGCTCTTTCAATCTCTTCATTTCCGTTGACTTCTGGTTTTATAAGTAAGTCAATGATTAGCCAGGCTGCTGCTGATCAAAGCTTAACAGCCGTTTGGTTCTTTTTGATGGCGGCCTCTGCAGGGGTATTTCTGCATGCGGGTATTAAGTTTCCTTGGTTTGTGTTTTTCCAAAAAGATTCGTGTATGCGCCCGTCAGATCCACCTTGGAGCATGAGATTAGCAATGATTCTTTTTTCAGTGATTTGCATCGGCCTAGGGGTATGGCCAGAGTTCTTATACTCGATGTTACCCTATGAGGTTACCTATGAACCTTATACAGTTACGCACGTGATTCACATGCTGCAGCTGTTGTTATTCTCTGGCTTTGCATTTTTCATTATGTTGCCTTTGATGAAGCGAACATTAACTATAACCCTTGATGCAGATTGGTTATATCGTCGAGCGATGCCTAGCGTCTTTAGATATATATTCAATACTATATTTAAAGTAGATCGTATATTGCGGGATGGGGTGAAGCTAAGGTTTAACAATTACCTCAGTTATGTTGCTGGTAAAAATGATCGACTAAGCGTATTGCTATCACGAGATTATCCTACTGGTAGTATGGCAATGTGGGTTGCCGTAGTCTTAGCGGTATATTTGTTATTGAGTTATATTCATTGATAAATAAATTAAAGGGTTCACTTCGGTAGATAAGTTCGTATAGGTAGCATGACGACACAGGGGCTCCTAATATCTACTCAAATCGTTAAAAGCTCGGATAGCAATATTCGAGTTTTTTAATTTTAACATTTATATAATTTGGTTTAATTATGACAGGATATGACGTTGTGTATAATTAAACGACAATTAAAGTGACTTTTTAGTGAACTTTATGGTCTATTAAACAAGTATCTTAATAAAGTCATTAAAAGGGGAACGAAATGAAAAATAAGAGTGTGATCTTAATCGCAGTAAGTTCATTGTTTTTAACTTTTATATCGTCTGCAGCAACAAGCGAAGTAACGTGGACAAATTCAGACAAATATCGAGATGTTGATGCAGGAGATGGTCACCGTACGAAATTTAAAGCCCGTATATTTACTAAATTTGAGAAGCACTTTGCATCGTTAGCCAAAAAACTACCTGAAGGACAAACATTATTGATTGATGTTCAGGATGTTGATTTAGCGGGCGACGTGCACCAAAATATGCGTCGTATCCGAGTCATCAAAGACATATTTTATCCTCGCATTAAGTTTTCGTATCAAGTTGTCGATAGCGATAAAAAGATAGTGAGCTCAGGTGACGTTAACTTAAAAGATATGAGTTTTATGATGGGCTCAAACTTTCGTTATAATCAAGATAGTTTAGGGTATGAAAAAAGAATGTTGGATGAATGGTTTGAAAAAACATTCTCGCTTTAGTCTTTAACTGTCTTATCTCAAAAAAGCCGAAATATAAGTTTCGGCTTTTTTATGAACATAAATTAATTTTTGTTAGGCACTGTAGCTTTGTTCAAAATTTCCTAGCACAGTAAAAAGTTGCTCAATTTTTTTCACCATGGATATTAACGTTGCTTGATCTGACGTTTTCTGCCAAAAAACTAAATCGTTCGCTACTTCTTCTACATAGGGTTGAAAGGTATTAGCGGAGCAAGTAAACCCAGCATCTTTTTTAAAAATAGCTTCAAAACCTGCTTGTTTTTTCTCGCGTAAATCACTTAACGTAGCATCAGCTGAAAGTGATTTTTTTAAGATGATAGAGACATTTTCTACCAATTGTTGACTCACTGTTGCACTCATAATTTCTCGAACTTGCCTAAAATAATTGATTTCGTTTCTTATCGAAGCATTATGCCAAATTGAATGGCGTTTTGTTAGCTTCACCGGCAATTTCTCTCACAACTTTAGGCATTAAAAAGCCTGGTAATATCGCCATCATGTTTTTAATAATTATCTTTGCTGATTCTTCATTCACATCAAAATGTGCAACTCCTTGTACTTTATCGAATAAATGCAAATAGTAAGGTGCAATGCCATTATCAAATAACGCTTCGCTCAGTTGACATAAATCTTCTGCATTATCGTTTACCGTTTTAAGTAAAACGCTTTGATTAAGTAAAGGAATACGCGCTGCACGAAATGGCTCAATGGCATTTTTCACTTGTTGATCAATTTCATTTGCATGATTAATGTGAAAAACAAAGGTTGGCTTTAAACGTGTTTTCGTGAGTAAGTTGACCAAATCAGAAGTAATACGTTGTGGTATTACTATCGCCATACGTGTATGTATGCGTAATCGGGTTATATGGGGAATGTTTTCAAGTTGTTGTATTAACCAAGATAAATGTTCATCACTCGCCATTAAAGGATCGCCGCCACTAAAAATAACTTCATTGATTTCATTATGTTGCTTAATATAAGTTAAGGCTTCTTGCCAGCGTTGTTTATTCGGGCTGTTATCTTGGTAAGGAAAATGACGTCGAAAACAGTAACGACAATTAATGGCACAGCCGGCCTTTACAATCATTAATACTCGGTGTTTATATTTGTGTAATAAACCTTCTGCAACAGTGTCATGCTCTTCTAGAGGGTCAGTTAAAAAACCGTCTGTATTAATAAACTCATGAGATAATGGCATCACTTGTTTTAACAACGGGTCGTTAATATCGCCTTTTTTCATTCTCGTGATAAATGGGTGAGGGACTCTAACGGGAAATAATTGTCGCGCGTTGAAGTGGGCTTGGTATTTTTCAGGGCAAATATTAACAGCTTCAAGGAGCTTTTTCGGATCTGTAACAACATTTGCCAATTCTTTTTGCCAAGAAGTGTGCAAATTATCGTTTATTTGAGGTATTATTTGCGGCATTTCTATTTCCAACATTTAACTCTCTGCGTTAATAAAAAGAGAACACTCTTATGGCGAACTACAGTACTAATCAGTTCAAAAACGGTCTTAAACTTATGATCGATGGCGAACCATGTAACATTTTAGATAACGAAATTGTAAAACCGGGTAAAGGCCAAGCGTTTAACCGTGTAAAAATCCGTAAACTTATTTCAGGTAAAGTACTTGAAAAAACGTTTAAATCTGGCGATTCATGTGAAGGCGCAGATGTAATGGATTCTGAACTGGGTTATTTATATGCCGATGGCGAGTTTTGGCATTTTATGAATAATGACACGTTTGAGCAAGTGGCAGCGGATGAAAAAGCGATTGGTGATAATGAAAAATGGTTAGTAGAAGGCGATCTTTGTACGATCACTTTCTGGAACGGTAACCCTATTTCAGTGGATCCACCAAACTTTGTGGAAATTGAAATTACTGAAACTGATCCTGGCTTAAAAGGTGATACGGCTGGTACCGGCGGAAAGCCTGCAACTTTAGCAACAGGGGCAGTTATTCGTGTTCCTTTGTTCGTTCAAATAGGCGAAGTAGTAAAAGTAGATACGAGAACTGGCGATTATGTTTCTCGCGCAAGTAAATAAATTTTTTACTGGCTAAAAATTTTTCTGCGTAAAAACAGATAAGCACTTATTTTTAAAGCTCACTGAATAGTGAGCTTTTTTAATATCCCAAATACCCAAGTTATTTTATTGATGGTATGACAAACTCTTCAAATAAGTGTAAACCGTCACCACTGTCTTTATTACCGGTGAATACTGCAACTATACTCAGTGAAGGTACAATAAATATATACTGATCTTTCGCGCCTCTGGCGGCATAGTATCTTAATGTTCCGTCATTACTGACGTTTCGCCACCACCAATACCCATAGCTCCAGCCATCAGCTTTAGGCGCTTCTACCTGATTTGCTAACGAGTCTGTTATCCATGCTTCTGAAATAACTTGGTTTCCATGCCAAGTACCATTATTTAAATATAACTGACCAAATTTAGCCATATCTCTAGGGCGCATATTACCACTTAACGCTTCTCCTGACGGGGAATGTGACCATTTAAATTCAGATATATCCAGAGGAGAAAATAAATACTCCATTGCAAAATCATCAATAGTCATGCCTGTAAGGTTTTCAACTATTGTGTGTGAAACAATATTTAACCCAGTGAAATATGAAAATTTACTTCCCGGTGAATCTATGACTGATTGACTAAGTGTATAGTGAGTCCAATTCATCGATTGATTAAGAAGGTAAGAATTGCAATCGCCAGTTTTTCCATCTTTACAAGGAAAACCAGATTGCATAGTTAATAAATCACTCACGGTAATATCATCTTTGCCGTTACTCCAGTCTAAATTATGGTAGGAAGGTAATAAGGGATAAATTTTTTCATTAACGCTCGATAAATATCCTTGATCTATGGCTAGTCCTACTAATGCTGAGTCCATACTTTTAACTGCTGATTGAAGCTCATGGAGTTTGTCATCAAAATGCCCATTAAAATAATGCTCAAAAACTAAGTGATTATCTTTAATAATAATAATTCCATCGATAACAGGATGTTCTCCATCTAGTATTTGATTTGTCATCGTCGTTAAGTTTTTAACATCTACTCCCATAAAACCAGCATCAGCTGTTTGCCAACCGTCACTTGTTAAATTTGGAATTTGATATTGATAATCTGCTTTACTTACCGGTATGTCTTTCTTATTTTCATTCGCACCTTCGGAGTTGCAACCAAGCATTATTAAATATAGACATATTGTTCCTAATTTCTTTTGCCAAAACATTATTTTTCCTACTCTCTATCATTTTTCGATTGAGTTGATATTGTTATTTTTATGTAATGGATATTTGTACGTTGTAAGCATTTAAATGTCATTGAAAATTCAGTGTAAGGGGTGTGATTTTTATGTGATGTCGTTAAAAATCATTATGTTATGCTATTGGTGGGGCTATATAATACTTATAAGGAAAGTTGTTGAAAGGTAACATAAATCAAAATGGTAACGAATTGATGACTATTCAAGCTTAAACTAGCGGTTATTGGCTTGTGGGTGAATGGACAGTAGACCCTAAAAAAAACACTATTACTCGAAAATCAGAAGTGTCATACATAGAGCCGAAGGCAATGGCGGTTTTATTATTTTTATTAGCGCATAAAAATTCACCTGTTTCGATCGAAGTCTTATTAAGTAACCTCTGGCCTAATGTGGTGGTAACTGAGAATACAGTTCGACGTACAATGGCACAATTAAGACGCGCATTTAAAGATGATGCAAGTGACCCTACTTATATTTCTACAATTCCTAAAAAAGGCTATTGCTTAATAGCCAAAACAAGTTGGATTAATACGGATAAATTTTCAATATACAAACGTATTAACTCGCCATTTTTTAGTATCACTATTGCAATTATAGCCACGCTTTTTTTACTTAATATTTATCTTTCAGACAATAATGAATTGAATTGGCTGCGTCAGACATCTTTAAGTCAGGTGACAAGTTTACCCGGTAGAGAGTTAGCCCCTTCATTCTCATTTGACGGTAAATATTTAGCTTTTATTCATGCCAAGCCAAATGAGAATATTTATCAACTGAACATTCGTGATTTAGACCGAGATAAACCATTTCTAATTGAAAGTGACAATATGAGTGTTTATTCACCAGTATGGTCTGAGGATCATAACTTCATTGCTTTTGCCGATTTAACTCAATGTATTGTATATATTGCTCAATTAGCAAAAGATAAACGTTCTTTTTTAAACACAAAAAGTATTTATCAGTGCACTGCAAATACATTACCGCAATTAGCTTGGTCTAACGATGGCCGGTATTTATATTTCAATGATCAAAATATTCATCAGTTCTCATACCAACAATATCGCTTTGATATAAAAACTGAACAAATAACGAGAATAAATTTTGGTGATAACGCTCCGCCAAATGGGTTTCTGAAATTGTTGCCTCACCCCAGCTTACCTTTGTGGTTGTTGATATCTTTTAATGAAAAGGATAATACTCAGTTATGGCTTTATGATGAACAAACTAGTGAGTTAAAAAAGCTCTTTGAACATGCTGGGTTTAGCCATAGCGCAGCTTGGTGTGGCAAGCCTGAAAAAATATTATTGAGTCTTAATAATGATTTATTTGAAATTAATATAGACGGGTCATATTCTTCTTTGCAATCTGAACGTGAACTCTCATATATTGCTTGTTCTCGAACTGATGAGAGTATTTTATTTGCTGATCGTATGAGAAATCATAGTCTAATTAAAGTGAATAACCCTCGAACTTTAAATATAGAAGGCTATGAAAAATCCTATATTCATAGGTCTACATTGGGTGAGGAAAACCCTGTCTGGTCTAGCACTTCAAATAAACTTGCCTTTGTTACTAACAGAGAAGGCAATTGGGCCTTTGCACATTCACAGAATAAAATGCTTGTTCTGCACTCTTTAGAAAACTTTACAATACGACCAGAAATTCTAAGTTGGTCACCAAATGATCTTTCGTTACTTATTCTGCAACAAGGCGTTTTAGGGATACTTGATCTCGAGAGTAGCCGAATTAGTTGGTTAACTGATTTAGGTAACGACATTATTAGTGCAAGCTGGTCTAAAGATAATGATAAAATTTATTACAGTTCAATGAGCAATAAAAGAACCAATCGTTTTGATATAAAAAATAAAGTCATCACTTATTTATTTGATCAAGCGAGTCCTTATTTAAAAGAAAACTCTACTGAAAAGTTACTTTATTACATTAATGTCACCCAAGAAGGTTTGTGGCAATTTGATATTGAAACTAATGAGCATAAACTTATCTATAAAAACATTCCGGTAAGTAGCCGCTTACAAGTTTTTGAGCACGGTTTTTATTACCATCATCACCATAATGATAGTAAAGGAATAAATTATTATAATTTTGCTGATAAAACGGTTGAATCGATTATTGAAGGAGAGCATGACATAGGTCATCAGTTTTCAATTTCGCCTGATGAACGTGAAATTGTATTCGAAGAATGGGATAGCTATCTATCAGATATTAAAAAGCTTACGCCAAAGTTAAATTAAGGCAAACATTAAGAGAACTTCACATTACATTTTTTGTGTGAAGTTCTATTTTATAAGGTAATTAATCTCTTACAGAATATCGTTGAATAGACTTATCGTCCGGCCATCCGCTTAATGGAAAAGGGTAAGTGTCAGAGTTAGCGGTAAGAAAGTCGTTAATTTGGTAAATATAGTTATTTAGGCTTTGCCCTAACACTTTTAAGCCTGAGTTTGGTTTTCTAGTCAGTAATAATGAGAAAAATTGAAATACTGCAATTAAGGTGACCATAAACCTAGCAAAACCACCTACAAAGCCAAATAAAATCATAAAAAGTCCACGCATCCATACGCTGGTATTTTGCCAATTTTTTCTTCCGGTAGAATTTATCTCTTTCATCATTTACCTCTTTCTGCTTTGAAATTTATTACACTAGGTATTACTAAGCAAAAACAAAACCAATTAGTTTACTTTAATATATTCAACTACTTACTTTTTTTGCCTTTACTTTTAACCATTAAATAAACCAATACTCAGTCTATTTGACTAATAAATAAGTTAAAAAAACCTGCATTAAGCAGGTTTTTACGTCGTTGAAATGTTAAATACTTATTTGTTGGTCTGCTTATTCATTAGATAGCGATCAAAGTATTCAGTTTTCATGTTTTGCAAGTGAAGTGTTGTGCCTTCACCTTCCCACAAACCGTGACTACGATTAGGGTAAGACATAAATTGAAACTGCTTATTATGTTTGACTAATTCATTAATTAATCGCTCTGAGCCTTGGTAATGAACATTATCATCACCAGTACCGTGCACTAATAATAAATTACCTTGTAAGTTTTTCGCATGAGTGATCGGTGAGCCTGCTTTATAACCTTCTTCATTATCTTCTAAAATACCTGAGTAACGTTCTTGATAAATAGTGTCGTATAAACGTTGATCAGGCACTGGTGCTAATGAAATACCAACATGATATTGCTCAGGGTATCGGAACATCATATTTAATGTCATTGAGCCGCCACCTGAATGTCCCCAGATACCAACACGGTCAGTATCAATATAACTCCAACGTTCTGCCATCGCCTTTAACGCGTCAGATTGATCGCGTGAAGATAATACACCAACAGCGCCATATACTTGTTTACGCCACTCTCTACCTTTTGGTGCACGTGTACCGCGATTATCAATAGAAGCAACGATATAACCTTGTTCGGTTAACATTTGATCCCATAAATATGAGCTACCGCGCCATCTGTCTTGAACCGTTTGTCCCCAAGCTTCGCCATAAACATAAAATATGACTGGGTATTTTTTACTGGCATCAAAGTTTGCAGGGCGCATAATATAACCATCAAGGGTTAAACCATCTTGCGCTTGTACTTCAAAGAACTCATGTTGAGGTTGAGTTAAAGTCGCTAATTTATCAATAAGCTTTTTGTTATCCATCATCATGTGTTTTTCTTGATGGCCTTCAAGTTTAACTAATCGTTTCTGAGTAGGCTGAGTAAAAGAAGAGTGAGAATGAATAGCCCACTGGCCATCATCCGACATTTGATAGCTATTCATACCTGCAAAGCTATCGGGTGTGATTTGCTGATTGACTATACTTGCGTCTAATTTACTTCTAAATAAGTAACGTTGCCCAATATCTTTTGGTGAGGCGATGTAATATAACCAGCCATTTTTTTCGTCGATAGCTTCAATATTTACAGTATCAAATTTACCTGGTGTTAAATCTAACTTGGTTTTTCCATCACGTGAAATATTATAAAAATGTCTCCAACCTGATGTTTCACTGGTCCAAATAAAGCTTTGACCTTCATTTATCCATTTGGCGTCTGTAATACCATCAAGAAAATGTTCATCTTCTTCAGTGTAAATTTTGTTTACTTTGCCTGTTGTAGCATTTGTTAAATATAGTGCGTTTTTATCTTGCTTACGATTTAAGTGTTGTACCAAAATTTCTTTACTATTCCCTGACCAGTTCATGCGTGGAATATACATTTCACGTGTGTTGTTTGGAATATTTGCCCAAGTTGTTTTTTGGTTGGATAAATCGATAATCCCTATTTTAGCTAAGGCATTGGTTTCACCGACTTTTGGATAAGGAAATGACACGATTGTTGGATAGAGCTCATCGGTATTGTTGATCATATGAAAATCTTTGCTGCCACTGGTATCTAATTGCCAATAAGCAATTTTTTTACCATCAGGGCTCCAACGAAAACCGTCGCGAATACCAAATTCTTCTTCGTATACCCAATCAAACACACCATTAATAATACCGTTTTCAGCATCATTAGTGAGTTGCGTGATTTTACCTGAAGTGAGATTTTCTAGGTAAATATTATTCCCTAATACATAGGCAACTTTTGAGGCATCAGGAGAAAATTTAGCAAACATTAATGAGCTGGGTTTACTGTTGTCTCCACCTAACTGTTTTAATGATTGAGTGGTTAAATTTAATAGCCAGTAATCACCTCGGCTGTTTGAACGCCAAACTTTTTTACTATTGGTATAAATTAATAGCTGGTTACGATCGTCAGACCAAATGTAGTTATCAATAGATAATGGTTTTTCTGCCCCTTCAGGGGTGAGTTGTTTAGCACTTACTAATATTTTACGTGCTAGTGTCTCAGGATCATAAACAACAATGTCTTTACCTACACTTTGCTCTTTACCATTTTCATCAAGATTTGTTACCGCTGATTTTTCGATGGCGGTATAACCACTTCCGTCAGTTAACCAACGAATTCTGCCAATTCTATCTGAACTGAATTCAGCATTTTGATAAATACGTTTTAATGAGAGGGCGTTATCGCTAATGTTAGGGTTACTGTCAGTTTCTGCATTGTTTTTATAGGTATTTTGACAAGCAGCAATAGTTGTTATTAGTGCGGCTCCAACAAGCCACTGCTTTAAAGTTGTGCGTTGCATATATTCTTCCTTTTTCTGAATGCACATACTTTAAATTGTATACAATTTGATGGCAATGTTTTTTCATCCTAATAATTCAGGCTACTCACCTTAATATTGAAAAGGAATTTTAGTAATGAACATTGAAAATTTAAATATTTCCCCCATTAAATGAAGATAAATTCGCTAACTTGGCTGAATGGTTATTGATATGCAAAATGCGTTAGAAATATCAGGATTGAAAAAAGTGTATAAAGGCGGTTTTCAAGCCTTAAAAGGAATAGATTTAACGGTAAAACAAGGGGACTTTTTCGCTTTGTTAGGGCCTAATGGCGCTGGTAAATCAACCACGATTGGTGTTATTACCTCGTTAGTGAATAAAACGGAAGGTAAAGTAAAAGTTTTTGGCCATGATATTGACCAAGAACTTGAAGCGGCAAAAAGTTATTTAGGATTAGTGCCCCAAGAATTTAATTTTAATCAATTTGAATCATTAATAAGAATATTAGTGAATCAAGCCGGTTATTATGGCGTAGAGCGCACTGTTGCCCATGAAAGAGCTGAAAAGTATTTAAAGCAGTTAGACCTTTGGGATAAACGAAATGACGCCGGTAGAATGTTATCAGGTGGCATGAAAAGACGCTTAATGATTGCTCGTGCACTTATGCATGAACCGAAAGTTTTGATACTTGACGAACCAACTGCTGGAGTTGATATCGAACTTCGTCGCTCAATGTGGGAATTTTTACGAAAACTCAACAGCCAAGGTATAACAATTATTTTAACGACACATTATTTAGAAGAAGCTGAAATGCTCTGTCGAAATATTGCGATAATTGATTCTGGTGTTATCGTTGAAAATACTGATATGAAATCATTATTGGCAAAACTTGATGTGGAAACCATTGTGCTTGATTTAGATATTGGTGGTGCTGAGCCCAAATTAGCAGATTTTTGCTATCGTATTATTGATAACCATACCATTGAAGTTGATATTAAAAAATCACAGCGTATTAACGATGTTTTTACTCAATTAACCGAGCAAAATATCAATGTATTAAGTTTACGAAATAAAAGTAATCGTCTTGAAGAGTTATTTGTCAGTATTATAGGTACTGGAACAGATAATGAAAATAATCCAAAAGGAGCGCAATAATATGTCGTCTGCAAGAAATATGATTGCGCTTAAAAGTATTTTGCATAAAGAAGTACATCGATTTATGAGAATTTGGGTACAAACACTTGTACCACCGGCCATTACCATTAGTTTATATTTTGTTATTTTTGGTGAATTAATTGGTTCTCGCATCGGTCAAATGGGAGGCTTTGATTATATGTCCTTCATTGTCCCAGGTTTGATTATGATGAGTGTTATTACTAACTCGTACTCTAATGTTGCTTCTTCATTTTTTAGTGCCAAATGGCAACGTAATGTTGAAGAAATGCTTGTTGCGCCTGTCCCTAACTGGGTGATTGTCGCAGGGTATGTTGGGGGCGGAATGTGTCGCGGCATATTAGTCGGTTGTATAGTTACTTTAATTTCATTACTTTTTACGGAAATTCAAATCCATAATATTTGGGTTATCATAGTAACTGTAGCCCTTACGTCTGCAACTTTTGCTTTAGGCGGCTTGATCAATGCTATTTTCGCTGGAAGCTTTGACGATATTTCTATTATTCCAACCTTTATATTAACGCCATTAACTTACTTGGGTGGAGTATTTTACTCTATCACTTTGTTACCAGACTTTTGGCAAGGAGTTTCGCAAATTAACCCGATTGTTTATATGGTAAATGCTTTTAGGTATGGCTTTCTGGGGATATCTGATGTCAGCTTAATTGCTGCTTTTTCTGTATTAGGTGGTTTTATTATTACGCTTTTTGTTATTGCAATGACGCTAATAACAAAAGGTATTGGTTTGAGAAGTTAAGATAATATTGTGATAGATAAAAATAAGCCATTAGGTGATTCAAAAGAAATTATAACTAACCAGCCGGGGATACATGAAAAATTGGCTGAGATTGTTCAAAAGCATCTTACTCACCCTTCGAAAAAGCCTTTTCAAGCTCATACGCTAGAAGCGTTTGAATTGGCAAACGCGCGAGTTCAATGTCATCAAGGTGAAGTTATTTTAGATTCCTGCTGTGGTGTGGGACAAAGCACTAGGTTATTAGCTAAACGAAACCCACAAGCCTTGGTCATTGGAATTGACAAATCAGCTCATCGCATTGAACGTAATGATGATGAATTAATAGAAACAACAGACACCCACCACGTTGATAACTTTTTACTGATCCGCGCCGATTTAAATGACTTTTATCGTTTAGTGAAACAAGCTGATTGGCCTGTTTCTAAACATTATATTCTTTACCCAAATCCATGGCCAAAAGCTAAACATATTCAACGTCGCTGGCATGGTAGTGCTGTATTTCCAGAAATCATATCGATTGGCAAAGAAATTATCTTACGAAGTAATTGGCGACTGTATTTAGAAGAATTTCAATTTTCAGCAGGAATTGTTGGGAAGTATGGAGATATTGCTCAAGTTCAAGATGAGCTGCCATTGACTCCTTTTGAGGCTAAGTATCGAACAAGCGGTCAAGATTGCTGGCAGTTAAGTGTCAAATAACCCCCCATTATTTATTTAATTTTTCAGTCTAATAATACGGAGTAACTGTCATCAGATGGTAGTGGGTAAGATGACCTTTCTTGATAAACCTGACCATTCCTGATTTCTAAATGTTCAAAACATATAGTGGTTAAATTTACTAATTATTAGTGGTTATTATTACTCGTTTTTAAATGTTGAATATTCAGATTCTTAGTAAAATTGTTAAAAAACAGACACTTAAAATTTTGGCTTGTTACTTGAATAGTGTGTTGTAAGTTTAATGAAAGGAAGAATCAAAATGACTAACAATATTAAAAAAAATGTACTAATGATGGCGTTAAGTAGCTTAGCTATTGTTGAATTAGGTTTTGTATATTTAGCGACATTAGTGGCTTAAATTTTACTAAAACAGCAAATGTCGATGATAAAATACAAGACATTTGATGTAAATTTTATTAAAGTGCCGCACTTATAACATTATTATTGCTTGTAGTAATACAGGCTGTGAACAGTGAATAAGTATGACGGGAAGCAAAAGAAAAGCTCAGGCAACTCAAGAGTCTTTGCATCGAATTTTTACCATTCCAGAAGCGCCAAATTCAACATTAGGGCGTATAGAGAAAGAGATCTCACAAAATTTAGCGGGCTTTCTTGGTAATCATATAGCGGCAAAAGAGCAAGCATTATCCGAAATTGAGAAAGATTTCGATTGCTCAAAAATCCCCGAACAGCCAACGTTTGTTTCTGATCACATGCATCACTTATTAGATAAACTAGTGTCGCAATCTGTTCATACTTCTAGCCCTAGTTTTATTGGTCATATGACCTCTGCGTTACCTTATTTTATTCTCCCTTTATCTAAGTTGATGGTTGGTTTAAATCAAAATTTAGTTAAAATTGAAACATCTAAAGCATTTACTCCACTAGAACGTCAAGTCTTAGGTATGCTTCATCGTTTGGTATACCAAAATGATGATGATTTTTATAGTCAATGGATGCATAGCGCTAATCATTCTTTAGGGGCCTTTTGCTCTGGTGGGACTGTTGCGAATATTACGGCTCTTTGGGTTGCACGCAATAACTTATTAAAAGCTGACGGAAAATTTAAAGGTGTTGCTCGTGAAGGAATATTTCAAGCACTCAAACATTATCAATATGACGGATTAGCCATTTTAGTGTCTAGTCGTGGTCATTATTCGTTAAAAAAATCAGCTGACATTCTTGGTTTAGGTCAAGATAGTGTCATAGCTATTCCAACTGATAGTAACAATAAAATTGATTGCCAAAAATTAAAAGCTAAATGCGAGGAGCTTTCTAAGAAGAACATTCGTGTGCTAAGCATTGTAGGCGTCGCAGGGACAACCGAAACAGGCAATATTGATCCCTTAACGGAAATGGCGATGATTGCACAGCAATATGACTGTCATTTCCATGTTGATGCAGCATGGGGGGGGGCGACATTACTTTCTGATAAATATCGCCCGTTATTGAAAGGAATTGAGCTAGCAGATTCAGTAACCATTGATGCGCATAAGCAAATGTACGTTCCAATGGGAGCTGGCTTAGTTGTTTTTAAAAACCCGGCATCAGTTGCCTCTATTGAACATCACGCAGAGTATATATTACGCAAGGGCTCAAAAGATTTAGGCTCGCATACCCTTGAAGGTTCTCGACCGGGTATGGCAATGCTGGTATATGCAAGTTTGCATGTAATTAGCCGTCCAGGTTATGAGCTCTTAATCAACCAAAGTATTGATACAGCAAATTATTTTGCCGATATAATTCATAAACATCCAAATTTCGAACTAATTACTAAACCCGAATTATGCTTATTAACTTATCGTTATAACCCTAAAATAGTTCAAGAATTTTTATCTGAAAGTGATGATGAAACACAGGATGAAATTAATAACTTATTGGATAAGTTAACGAAATTCATTCAAAAACGTCAACGTGAAAACGGAAAGTCTTTCGTTTCACGAACGCGTATTGAGGTGCAAAAGTATCGTGGACGTAAGACTTTAGTTTTTCGTGTAGTTCTTGCAAATCCATTAACGTCTAAAGATATTTTAGAAGATATTCTTGTTGAGCAAAGTGAACTTGCACAAGAAAGTCATACATTCTTACCAAAACTAATCTCTATATCTGAATAATTATACTTAAAAGCAATCATTTTATTTCAATTCGATTTTCATCGTAACGTTCTGTATTATAAATGAATATTCATTTTTTAACTTAATGGCGAATGCTATATTATCTTTCTTTTCGTAATATAAATCTTTCGTTATGCTTTCATTATGAAAGCTGTTGTGTAATAATTCAGTTGTGGTTACATTTTTCGGGAGTTGTATGATGCATAGTGGAGAAACTAAGATGCCAGAAATCATTGAAGAAAATAAAACTGAAGAATCGTCAATAGAGCAAAAGTTATTTGAAGCTCAAAAAGAGATTGATGATCTAAAAATTCAAATTATGTGGTTAGAGCGCTCATACGAGTAAGTTCAAAATACATACATAAAACCGAAAGTTTAAACGCTTTCGGTTTTTTTATGCCTAAAGTTTAAAAAATATGTGTTATAGCATAGCGTTAATATTAGTTGTTGTTGTGTTTAAAGCTTATATTTTCAGTGATTTACGGTTGTGATGAAAATTAATATGATAAATAATAAAAATATTTTCTCTTCTTTTTAAACCCTATTCCTGCATACTGCATCTAAGTTTATAAGTTTATAAGTTTATAAGTTTATAAGTTTATAAGTTTATAAGTTTTAAATATTTCGAGAATTTTCTGTTTGGATAAGTCAACAATCATCGATGCAAAAGAACTATTTGTTGCTGATCATGAAAATGAGCTAGTTGCTCGTGCTCAAAAGGGAGATCAACAAGCTTTTCATCAATTATATGAAATGCATCATCGACGTATTTTTGCATTATGCTGGCGAATGCTTGCAGATAAAGATAGTGCTGAAGATGTTTGCCAAGAAGTTTTTGTGCAACTTTGGCAAAAAATAAACAATTTCCGTGGTGAAAGTAAATTTGCTACATGGTTACACAGTGTCGCAACAAATACTGTTTTAGGACACTTACGAAAGCAAAAAAATTGGCTACAGCGAATATTTAGTATTGAAGAACAAACAGTCGTTGAAGCAAGTGTGGAATTAGTTGACGACTCAATCTCTGTCGCTTTAGATACGAAAATTCAGCAATTACCAGAACGTGCACGATTAGTTTTTGTCTTATTTGCCGTTGAAGGATATCGACATGAAGAAATTGCCAAAATGTTAAATATGGCAGTGGGGTCGAGTAAATCTCAATATCATCGAGCAAGAAGTTTATTAAGAGAATCAATAGGAGAGCAATTCGCATGAATAAATTAATTTCAGAGCAATCGCTTGACGAGCAGGTTGCAAATTTACCAAAAGAAATGTCGCCAAAGCGAGATCTTTGGGCTGGCATTGAAAAAGCTATCGCAGTGTCACCACAATTATCTGATGATAAAAGTTTATCGCAAAAAAAAGTTCAAATAGTCCCTATGGCATGGGCTGCTTCATTAGTGGCTGCGGTGTTATTGACTTGGTTTTCATTTAGTCCACAACCTAGTTCTACATCAAGGCATGTTAATTTAGCCAGTGTAATGAAAGAAGATTTTGAACAACAAAAGCAATTAATGTTAACCAGCTTTGGTCAGCCAGAATTACAGCAGCTATCTAAAGAAATGCAACAGCAACTTGAAGAGCTTTCATCGGCACGAGGCGCAATTGATAAAGCCTTAGAAAATGATCCCAGCAACAGTGAGTTACTTTATTTACTGCGTTGGACACAAAAACAAGAGTTAGAGCTATTACAACAGCTTTATAGTCCCCAATGGCAAACCATATAGTAATAGGAATTATTATGCGTAATATTATAAAAATGTGTGCTATCGCGTTAACCGCAATTTCATTACAAAGTATCGCAGGAGAAAAGGTAGATAAAAGCCTTTCTGTTGATGGAGCAACAAATATAAGTGTTGAAAACCTGAGAGGAAAAGTCAGAATTTTAGGTTGGGATAAAAATGAAGTGTCGGTAACTGGAGAGCTTGATGATAAAGCAGAACGATTTGTTTTTGAAAAAGATGGTTCGCTCATCAAAGTTAAAGTAGTCATGCCTCATCATATGAATGGTAGCTGGCATGAAAAAGGCTCTAACTTAGTGATTAATGTACCACGAAAGCTACGCCTAGATTTTAGTGGAGTCTCGACTGATGTGACCGTTGAAGGGTTGACTAAGAGTACTGAAGTTAAATCGGTTAGTGGCAATATTAGCGTAGATTCTTTATCCCAGTTGATCGATATATCTTCAGTAAGCGGTGATATTACGAGTGAAAATTTATCGGGGAAGATTAACCTTTCATCAGTGAGTGGCGATATTGTTGATAAAAAATCTCAAGGGCGAATGACACTAAAAGCGGTAAGTGGTCGTTTAAAAACACAAACCGAAGCGAGTGAAGTTTTTGTTAATACTGTTTCAGGTGAAATTGACATGATATTAGGTGGAGTTGATGAATTAATTATTTCAACAGTGAGTGGCGATGTTGAAGGTATATTATCATTAAATACCAATGGCTTAATAAAAATGTCGAGTGTGAGTGGCGATATTGATTTAGGCTTTACAAATGATGTTCAGGCGACCTTTAGCATGAGATCTAATGCAGGTGGAAACTTAGTCAATAAAATTACAGACGATAAAGCTAAACACGCAAAATATGGTCCTAGTTCCAAACTAAATTTTGAAACAGGCAACGGTAAAGCAGCGGTTAAAGCTAGTACGGTTAGTGGTCGCCTTAAAGTCTTTAAAAAATAACGAATTATAGTCAAAAGGCTAGATTATGAATTTCTAGCCTTTTGAACAGTTCAACCCATCTATCGATATTCCTCAAACACACTTTACTTAACCTTCAATTCTAAGACATAATAAGCTCTTTAATGAACCTCAGAATATTGCGGTGTAGCCGTTTGTTTGATTAGGTAAACAGGTATAAAAATGGCCGACCGTAAGCCCTTCAATTTTTCAAAAGATAAAAAATTTACACGTGATGCTCAAGTAGAAGAGTTAAAAGTGCCTCCACATTCGCTTGAAGCCGAGCAATCAGTCTTAGGTGGATTACTACTCGATAACGAAACTTGGGATCGTGTTGGCGAAAAAGTTGTCGCACAGGACTTTTATAGTCGATCGCATCGAATTGTTTATGAAACTATTGGCGCATTAATAGAACTCGGTGAGCCCGTTGATTTAATCACCTTATCTGAAGCGTTGGAAAATGATCAAAAATTAGAAGATGCAGGTGGTTTTGTTTACCTTGCTGAAATGATGAAAAACACACCAAGTGCTGCGAATATAACTGCATATGCTGACATAGTACGTGAGCGAGCCGTAACACGTGAAATGATCAGTGTGGCAAATGAAATTGCTGAAGCGGGTTACGATACTCAAGGTCGAAGTAGTGCTGACTTACTCGATTATGCAGAAACTAAGGTTTTTGCTATTGCGGAGCAAAGGGCAAATAAATCTGAAGGGCCTGAGAATCTTAATTCTGTTCTAGAAAAAACAGTCGATAGAATTGAAAAGCTTTGTTCTAGTCCCTCAAACGGTGTTACGGGTGTTTCGAGTGGTTTTGCTGACTTAGATAAAATGACTGCTGGCTTTCAAAAGTCAGATTTGATTATTGTTGCCGCAAGACCATCAATGGGTAAAACAACTTTTGCGATGAACTTAGCTGAATATGCAGCGATGACTGAAGAATACCCTGCCGTTATATTTAGTTTAGAAATGCCTTCAGAACAAATTATGATGAGGATGCTAGCTTCTCTTGGAAGAATTGATCAAACGAAAATTCGTACGGGTCAATTAGGCGATGAAGATTGGGCTAGACTTTCTTCAACGATGGGCTTATTGATTGAAAAAGGTAAAATGTACATTGATGATGCTGCGGGGTTAACACCAACAGAGGTGCGTTCTCGTTGTCGAAGAATTCATCGTGATCATGGTGGCATTAGTATGATCATGATCGATTATTT
>Ga0233426_10001061_pt1 | contig 26727 bp, 24 predicted proteins | sample SI_118_April2016_6_FD_179875 | JGI IMG/M metagenome (GOLD analysis project Ga0233426, IMG submission 179875) | Seawater microbial communities from Saanich Inlet, British Columbia, Canada - SI_118_April2016_10_MG | ecosystem: Environmental > Aquatic > Marine > Inlet | place: Canada: British... | reverse complement strand
GGCCTCTGGTTCAGGAAAAACGACCATTGTTAAACAATTAGCAAAGGAATTTAATTGCCCCTTTTTACTGTTTGACGACCATAAAAATAAAGATACTTATCCACAAAACATGAAAGATTGGTATGACGATGGGGCTAACGTTTCTCTAATATCTACACCTGACTTTGTAATCTCTTTATCAGCATTAATTTCTAGTGATAACAGTCGTTATGTTTTCATCGAAGAGCCGTTTGGTAAAGAACGTGATTCTATGTCAGCTCTAATTGATTATGTTGTGTTGTTAGACCAACCTCTGGAACTTTGCTTAACACGTATTATAAAAAGGCATGTTAATAAACCGCAGACTAATTCATTAAATCATATCGCCAGTTTTTTAGATAAGTATGAGCAGTATTTGAGAGATATTTATAAATTAACAGTTGAACAAGTTAAAGGTAATAGTGACTTAATTATTGATGAAGTACTTTCAGTTAAGGGGACAACAAGTGCTATTGAACAATGGTTAAAGTTGACTAATCGATGACGTCCGTAATGCTGTTAATATCATTCTATAAAACTTTTTTCTTCTATCGATAACGCATAAGATTTATATTCCATATCAGACTTTAAAATATGTTTAGCCAACCAGTTATAGAGAAACATGGCTATTTTATGGTGTACATCAATATCATAATCATCCAGCTTTTTTTCTAACAAATAAAATTTCGCTCTCAACACTCTGTGTATTTTTATATGCTCTTCAGTTTCAGGGTAGTTAATTTGTTTTAATAGGTTTTCTTCAGATGCGAAGTGTAGATCTATATATGAAGACAGGTTTTTGAAAAGCGTGATGGCTTCTTGTTTGCTATCTTGCTGGAAAAAATCATTGATTATTGTAAATAATACTTTATGTTGTTCATCAATTTCTTTATTACCAACCGAGTATTCAGGGATCCACTGAATTTCAGCTTTGTCAGAAGCTTTATTATGAAGAATGATTTCAATCGGATTTTTTACAGCCTTTGTAATGTTTTGTAAAATAATATTTTTCTTTGAAGGTTTAATTAAATAACCACTTAATCCGAATGGAACCCAACGCTTAATTACCGCTTTCTCGCGATGATGTGTATAAGCTATAATTGGAACCTTATTACTTTTTTCTCGGATGATTTTTGTAATTTCAATGCCATTAAGGGTTGGTAAATCATAAGCAAGAAGCACAACGTCAGGTTTAAATGTATCTATTTTAGATAATGCAGTTTGCCCATCATTGACTAATAGGTATTTAAAGGCAGTCTCAGAAAATATTTCTTCAATGTCACGCGTAAATAAATTTGAGGATTCTGCTATGAGTACCCTATAACAAGAAGGTTTAGTCGATTCTATTTTTTCGGCATCAGATATGAGTAAATCGGTATTAACGCCAATGGCCATTTTATTTTTAGACGCCTCCATTTTAAAAACTTCTTTTTTATCGCACCTTTATTTATTTTGAGTTCAGTTAACTGATCAATGATATTTTGAATGTTACCAGATACATTTTCGTTCATTTCTTCTAAACTAAAGCCAATTAGATTCTGCAATACTAATTTTTTATCCTGATTATCGAGGATTTTATGTGCTTCGGATGATATGTTTTTTTCATATTTACTCACTTCTTGTAAAAATGATTTTTTAAGAGCCACACCATGCTCAATGCATGATGCGAGTTCTTCTTCTCCATCTGATATAAGTTGTTCTAAACTATTGTTTTTATGGTTTTCTATGAGCTTTAATTCTTTTAGCAACACAAGCTTTAATCGATAAGGTTCATTTAATGGATTAATAATGACATAGTTATCAAAAAGTCCATTTTCACAGGCTAAATAAGCACGGTCAGACTCACGATTGTTAATAAGTAAAATAGCGCTGTGAGGTGCTATATTTTGTTTGTTTTCTTCTAGATAATTAATATAAAACTCTATAGACGTTTTTGCGCTATTTGATGATAACAGTAAAACCTTAGGCTTCATTACTGCTATATCATGCATCTTTTCGGGCTCATATTTATAGCCAGTAAACTTAAGTTCTAGTTCTAGTATTTGCTGAAGTGCTGATTCAACGTTATCTTTGTCTTGATAAATCATAATCACATCAGGTTGCCTTGATAGTTTATACTCCCTCATTTGTAATTATTCTGTTGTAGGGCTATTTTTGTATTTATTTGTCTAAATTTTATAAGCCATTTTTCAAATTCATGCGCATTAAGTGGTTTACTGTATAGGTAACCTTGGTGGTTAGGGCAGCCTAACTCACATAGCTGGTCGGCTTGTGCTTGTGTTTCTATACCTTCTGCAATTAGGCTTACGTTGAACGTTTTAGAAAGTAAAATTAATGCCATTACGACCGCTTTGTCCTCTGGACAATCTACAATGTTGTCGACAAAGCATTTATCAATTTTAACATTATCAATAGGTAGACTTTTTAAACGCTGTAATGAAGAGTAGCCCGTTCCAAAATCATCAATAGCCACTTTAATTCCTAATTTTCGTAAAGCAATTAAAATAGGGGTGTGATGATTATTATCTTCAGAAAAGAGTGACTCAGTAACTTCAAGTTCAATCGCATTACCAGGGATCATTTCTTCTGCTAATGTTCTTTGTACTTGAGAAAAAAGGTCGTTACGATCAAATTGTCTTAATGACACATTGATTGCCATAACACCGGTAAATAAATTACTTATTCTCCATTCATGTAGCTGTCGACATGCGCTTTTTAGTACAAAGTACCCTAACTCTTTGATCGACCCGTTGGCCTCAGCTATTGGGATAAATAAGTCAGGTGATATAATCCCTTGTACTGGGTGATTCCACCTGAGTAAGCACTCAATACCATAAACCTCACTCGTGATTGCATTTATTTGTGGTTGGTACCATACTTCAAATTGTTGTTTTTCAATAGCTTGATAAATTTCCCTATCAAGTTCAATTTTTCGTTTTATAAGGTCTTTTTCTTTGGTGTCGAACAATGAATAATAGTTTCCACCAGATTGTTTTACTTTCATCATTGCCACGTCAGCAAATGAAATAAGTTCTTTTACGTTTAGAGAATCTATAGGAAATTGACTTACTCCAATACTTATTGTTGTTTTAAACTCACCAAACTTCGTTTGAAAGGGCTGTTCAAAAAGAGATAGTATTTGTAGGCAAATTTTATCTAAATTTCGTAATGATTTTTCCCCTTCAATAACAACTATAAACTCATCGCCACCAATTCTAGCTAAAATGTCTCTGCTTCTTAATTTAGCACTGAACCTGTTTGAAACACTTTTTAATAATTCATCACCTACTTCATGCCCTAGAGAGTCATTGATAAACTTAAATCTATCTAGATCACAAAAAAGTACAGCAAAATTGGTCGGAGTATCTTTATGAAGTTTAAATAAATGGTCTAGTTTTTCAAATAATAAATGCCTATTAGGTAAGCTTGTTAATGTGTCATGGTAAGCCTGAAAATGTAGTTCTTCTTCTGATTTTTTTCGTCTGGTAATATCGGTAAATTGACAAATATAATTACAAATACTACCGTTAGCATCCTTAATGCTACTTATATTTAACCACTCAGGAAATATTTCCCCATTTTTGCGTTTATTCCAAATCTCACCTTGCCACCCCCCCTCATTAATGAGCTTATGCCAAAATTGTTTGTAAAAGTGCTTGTCTTGTTTTCCTGAGTTTAAAATAGCGGGAGTTTTACCTAGTACTTCTTCTTGGGAATAGCCTGTTATATGAGAAAAACCGTTATTGACTGTTTGTATGTAGCCTTGTTTATCCGTCACTATTATAGCTTCATTGGTATGATCAAAAATTTGCCCAATAATAGAAATATTAGATTTTGTTACTTCTTCGTAGCTAGCTTCTTTAAAAAATAATAAGGTTTGCTCTTCATCATTTGTGGGTTGAGAGAAAAAACAAACGTCTACTGGAAAGTGTCCGCTATCCTTTCGCTGTAAAGTTGAATGAAAATGTCCAAAGGCAGAATTTCCGTCATTTATGTTAATTTGATCTGCAGAGAACTTATCAACCTTACAAATTGACTTACCAAGCAAGTCATCTTTACTCGATCCTGTCATAATAAGATATTTTGCGTTAACCGCTACTACTACGTAATCCGCATTTAATGTTAGAACCCCCGAGGCTATTTCATTATTAGTTAACGTTTTATCTAAACAGCTCATGTCGTATATTCCTTTATTACCACTTAAACACTCAAACTTATTATTTTTAATATTAGTTAATAATTATTGAAAAGCACGCTTTTATAAGCATTTATTAACAAACATCCATTACATTAATTGTAGTCAATAATAAATTTTATAAGTCACTTAAGTGCTGGAATATAATCAACTAAATAGTGCGGGTAGATTTATTCTTCTTCAGTGGAGATAAAGCATGTGAACGGAAATAGGCTGAATTGGCAATAGACGAAGCTTACACAGACCATATTAAAGCTCACTCAAAATATGATTTTTAATTTATCATCATGCCTTGGCACAGAGCGCTTTATCTTGTCGCTGAAGATAAGGACGATCTTATACTTACGTTATTTAAAAATAAAAAACGTGAGCAGATATACCATTTTATCGAGCCATCTTATGGCTATGAAGTTAATCAATTCTTTATGTTAAACGATACTGAATTTGAGCTTACGGGTGAATTAGAGCAATTAACGTCTTATTCTATAGGTACTAAAAGAGAATTTTCATATGGAAAAATTTTTGATAGGCAAATTATCTAACAAAGTTGCCTGCATTAACTGAAGAAGTGTTATTAAAACTTTTTTTCTCTAAAAGAATTAATGAATCGTTTGGAAAATTACAGAACAATTTAAGTCATCTTCTTATTGCCAAGAACTCTTAAATAAATACCAACTTATTTTGTAATGATATTTTCTAAGTTATTGATTATGTTAAACGAGTCAGAATAGAATTATCTGACTCATTTAATATAAAATTGATAGGTTTAAAGGTAAAACGCTTCAACCGTTCCTTTTTTCGTCATTAAAAGTGGTTGCCCACGACGGTCTAATGCTTTGTGCATAGCTACTTTTATCCAGCCTTCACTGATGCAATATTCTTCAACATCTGTACGCTCTTTGCCGTTAAAACGAATACCAATGTTGTGCTCGAAAATAGCTTCTACATGATGTGGGCTACGTGGGTTACCCGAAAGGCGATCTGGTAATTCTGGCTTTGATTCAGTGTCGTTCATGTTCATGACCTAGTAGTAAATAAATATTGCGCTATTGTAGGCAATATAGGCATTTCCCTCAATAACTATAATAAGAAATGTTACTTCTATATCTTAGATAAAGGTTAACTTTTAACTGACTCATTAATTTAGCAGCGAATTTTAGGTATGTCTCGCCAATTACTTGTGTACTGTGGACTTAAAAAATGGCGCTTCATTTTCCATGAATTTGACTTCCCCTCAGCGCCTAATGTTAGTGTGCCTTGTCCGTAACGGTTGTTGATGGTATCGAGGCAATTCATTAATATTGGGTTGGAATTGTCAGGTAAAAACAAATCGGGTTGCTGGTAACGCCTACTTTCTAATTCTATCGCACCGACACCACAACGGTAAAAGAGCACACCTTGGACAAATATATCAGCAAGTACCAAGCTCACCGCCTTAGCAATATCGCAGCTATTATCTGTTGCTACAGGGAACCTATATACTATCGCTTGTTTGTAATGATTTTCATCATGAGGTGAGCTTGACGCAAATATTAGTAACTTCTTGATGAGCGAAGATTGTCGCCTAACTTTTTTCGCAACGATAGCGCTATGCGTGGTTAAAGCCGCATGCAAAGAATGAATATTTACAATACGTTGTCCAAAGCTACGGGTAGAAAAAATTTCTCGTTTAGGTTCTTTGACATCATCCCATGTTAAGCAGCTCACACCATTGAGTTCATTAACAGTACGTTCCGTTATTACGCTAAAATTTTTGCGCATAACTTTAGGGCACTGCATTGATAATTGATGAGCGGTATTGATATTTTGCTGTTTTAATCGTTGAGATATTTTAGAGCCTATTCCCCAAACCTCATTCACGTCCATTTTTTCTAATATGTCTCTGGCACTTTGCATCTCATTTATAATCGCAACGCCATTGTAGCCTGCTAGTTTTTTAGCTGCGTGGTTGGCCGCTTTCGCTAAGGTTGAGGTTGTCCCAAAACCTACGCCAACGGGTAAGCGAGTTTCCTTCCAAATGGCACGTCTAATTTCGTGTCCGTATTGATGCCAGTCTTTAATAATGCCGGTGTAGTTTTTAAAATGTAAAAATGACTCGTCAATCGAGTAGATATATTGGTTATCACAATATCTTGAAATAACGTTCATCATTCTTTCACTTAAGTCGGCGTACAACTCATAGTTGGAAGATCGAACCACTACGCCATGTTTTTGCAGTAATGCCTTTATTTGAAAGTAGGGTTTAAACTTTGGAATGCCAAGCCTGCGAGCAATAGGGCAAACAGCACAAATGCAGCCATCGTTATTGGTTAAAACAACGACCGGTTTATTTCTTATGCTTGGGTCGAATACTTTCTCGGCACTCGCATAAAAAGATACTGCATCAACTAGTGCATACATGCGGTTAATTCAGGCGCTTGATGGTGTAGTCGAATTGACCGAGTGACGATACCTTCTAATTGAAAATCATCTTCAGGCTTAATGCTTACGGGGGCAAAATCTTTAGACGCTGATAGTAAGCGAGCTTGTTTTTTATCAATCAACTTGCACACAAAACAGCCGTTGTAATTTGCCACGACGACATCACCATTTCTGGCGGTTAGCGATCTATCAACAATTAGTAAGTCGCCATCAAAAATGCCAACCCCTTGCATAGACTCACCTGATGCTTGCCCAATAAATGTAGCATTGGGGTGCCTAATAAGCAGTTTATCTAACGACAAACCCAGCTCTTTATATTCGGCCGCGGGTGATTCAAATCCTGAAATACCTGCTTCAATGTAAATAGGAATAACTTTCATTACTTAAAACCTATACTGTATAAAAGTACAGTATAGGTTTTAAGTTTAAATTTGAAAAGGATAATTTAAATATTCTATAGAAAATCGTCTAGATTTTTTAAAAATCTATTAGTAAGAATAAAACTTATTGAAATTGGCATGAGTCATGATAACTATTTCCTTTTGAATAGAACCATTAAAATCAATCTAGCTATAATTTATAGGGTCAGCATACATACATGAGAATGCGAACTCGTTAATGGTATTGATTTTTAAACCATAGGACGACGACAAAAACAAAGTGGTAGGGCAATAAAAATATGTAAAAACTGTGGTAATAAGTTTTCAGAATACGTTCATATTCATTTGAAATTAATGGCCCAGTAGGCTGGTTTTGTTGACTAGAACAGTCGATTTAGTTTTTATCCATTGAATAAAAATATGAGTTATGCCATCATTTGGCGTCGTATAATATTTTGTAGGTTGCTTGTGACTTTTACCTTCTCTAAAACATTAATGGTATTGCTAATATGTGTGGCCTTTGCTGGTCAGACAATGGCGTCTACTATTATGTCTTATCAGATGATGAGTATGAAAGGAATGAGTGGGCAAGAGCAATCACATAATATGGCAATGATGGATCATAGTAAGCATAATATGGTCAGTGACTCTTCTGACAATTCAGAAAGCTCTATGGAAGATTGTTGCACTGAGACATGTAATTGTTTTACTGGTGGTTGCTCAAGTCTTACCGCATTTTCGAAAGACATAGTAAGTAACGAAGCACTCGTTGACTTATCACCTAGAATACTTTCTTCTTCTAATTTGGCTTTAAGTCAACAACCTACATCATTATATCGCCCCCCAATATCTAGCTAAATACAGAATAAGTGTGCCCAAATTTTGGTTCATTTATACAACTATTTTCTGTATTAGGCTTTTTTGAACTCATATTTTAGAAACACTTTCTAACACCCTCAAAAATAACCTAATTAATTTAAAATATTAATTTTTATCCCTTTGGGGGAGTTATGCTTTCAAATAAATTCACTTTAACAGTTATAGCTATCTTTGTTGTAATAATTAGCTTAGAGAGTTATTCAGATAAAAAAACTGTTGCCGTTTTTACTATGCCAGTAGGTACGCCAGACATGGAAGTGAATAGCAACTTTAAACCATACAATGTTTTACTTTTGAAGTCAGGTGGTACGCATCAAGTCTTTGCCAATGTTCAACCTTATGAGGAAAAACTCTAATGAATAAGCTAAATCTTAATCGCAAGTTTCGCATCAAATGCGGTGCAGGCATTATAGCTTTTACCTTTTTATCTGCGAGTGCCGCTGATTTTTCAGTGATAAAAGGTAATGCACCTTTATCTTTTACAAAGGCCATTAAGGCAGCTCAACAAAATGATCCTTGGTTAACGGGGAATGTTCATAAGCAAAGAGCTATGGAATTAATGAGCACTGCGGTTAATACGTTGCCTGACCCGAAAATGTCAATTGGGCTTGCAAATTTTCCGACCAATGGCTTTGATTTTGGACAAGAAGGCATGACACAGGCCAAAGTAGGGATTTCGCAGATGTTTCCTCGCGGAGATACCTTAGCGATGAAAAGCCAACAGCTAAAAATTCAGAGTGAAGCGTACCCCTTTCAAAGAAAAGATAGAGAATCAAAAGTTGCCGTTATTGTGGGTAGCTTATGGTTAGATGTCTATCGTGTTCAGCAAAGTATTGCCCTAATTGAAAAGAATAGATCAATGTTTGAGCAGTTAGCCGATGTAGCGACAGCAAGCTACACATCTGCTCTAGGTAAAACCCGCCAACAAGATATAGTTAGAGCACAGTTAGAGTTAACGCGTTTAGAGGATAGGTTAGATAAATTAGTACAACAAAAAAATCACTATGAAGGGATGCTTTCACAATGGCTAACCACGTTTTCCACAGGAAATAGCGCTATAGATGAAGCGTCATTGGAGACAAACTTTTATTTGCACAATATATTACTTAGCAAAGAACTTCCTAAAATAAGCTTGGTAAGCCATGATTTGGTTTTCAAAAAAAACTGGCGTAAACCCAAGGAATTGATCCCGTATTTTTTAAAGCATCCTTCAGTTATTGCAGTCGATAAGAAAGTACATGCGACTAAAACAGGCATTTACTTGGCAAAACAAAAGTACAAAGCTGAATGGGGTGTAAACACAAGTTATGGCTATCGCGCGGACGATCCTATGGGGAGAAGTCGAGCTGATTTATTTTCTGTTGGTGTGACCTTTGATTTACCACTCTTTACTGAAAAAAGACAAGACAAAGAAGTGCAGTCAGCGATATCTCAAACGGAAGCGGTTAAAACTGAAAAGTTACTCTTACTTAGGCAATTACTCGGTTCTTATTCGAGTGCAAAAGGAAGGTTATTACGCTTAATCGCTAGACAAGACTTGTATAAAACGAAATTATTACCGCAAATACATGATCAAGCAGAAGCCTCCTTAACCGCTTATACCAATGATGATGGCGATTTTTCAGAAGTTGTTCGTTCTCGTATTTCTGTACTGAATGCTGAAATAGACGAATTGGCACTAAACGTTGAAGAACAAAAAATACGGCTAGAGCTTAACTACCTTTTTGTTGGCAATATCATGACTGCATTTACAACAAATTCACAAAAAAAAATAAATTTAGTAAATAGTCGCCAATATGCAGCTGTTTCGGGAGAAAAATAATGAGCACAGATGTCTTGGGAAAACAGATTAAACCAATAGTTGTTGGCATTATTATCGGTGGCATTCTCACTTTGGGAGCAACATATTTTATTACTCCTTCAGGCACAGAGCAAACTAAAGAAGCCATATCTGAAGAGAATAAACCGATTTATTGGGTTGCACCCATGGATGCTAATTATAAACGAGATAAAGCGGGCAAATCACCTATGGGGATGGACTTAGTGCCTGTTTATGATGATGGCGGAAAAGGACCAGATGAAGGTCCTGGAACTATTCGAATCTCACCCGATGTAGTGAATAACTTAGGTGTACGCACGACAATAGCAAAATATAAGTCATTGCATACGGAAATAAATACCGTGGGTTATGTTGCTTACAATGAAGATAAGCTTGTTCATATTCACCCGCGCGTGCAAGGGTGGATAGAAAAGCTCTATGTTAAGACTGTTGGCGATCGGGTTAAGAAGAACCAACCTTTATACGACATTTATTCTCCTGAACTAGTGAATGCGCAAGAAGAACTGCTACTGGCATTAGATCGTAAAAATAAGCGATTAATTAGTGCTGCTGAAAATAGATTGTCAGCACTACAATTACCTAAGTCGGCTATTGAAAAATTGAAGGAAACGAAGACAGTACAACAAACAATTACTTTCTTCTCTCCACAGAACGGTGTCGTTGAAAACCTTAAAATACGAGAAGGGTTCTTTGTTAAGCCGGGTTCAACGTTGATGTCAATTGGCGATCTCTCTGAAGTGTGGGTTAAAGCTGAAGTATTCGAAAGACAAGGTGGGCAAGTTAAATCTGCAACACCTGTCACGATGACACTTGATTATTTACCCGGTAAAACATGGGAAGGTCATGTGGATTATATCTATCCAACACTTGATGCTAAAACACGTACGGTAAAGGTACGTTTGCGTTTCAAGAATGAAGAAGGTTATTTCAAGCCTAATATGTTTGCACAAATTGCTATTCATACCACGGGTGATGAGCAAGCGTTGCTTATTCCTAAAGAATCTCTCATTAGAACCGGTAATCAAGACAGAGTTGTACTTGCATTAGGTGAGGGAAGTTTTAAATCTGTTGAGGTTAAGGTGGGCCGTTATGGCGGTGAAAGTGTTGAAATACTTGAAGGGCTCAGTGCAGGAGAACGAGTGGTCAGTTCAGCGCAATTTTTACTTGATTCTGAGTCAAGCAAGTCATCTGACTTTAAACGGATGCACTATGATGCTGACCAAGAGGATTCAGCTCTAAACGAATCAACAGAGATGGACATGAGTGATAACAATGACAGAGTTTCCACTGCAACAGTTAACGGTACAGTCGTTTCTGCAATGGTTGACCATAGAATGGTCACTATCGATAGAGAAGCCATAGAAGATTGGGGACGCGAAGCAGACCGAGTTGATTTTATTGTTAACGAAAATGTTGATATGAGCTTATTTACAATTGATGCTTATGTGATGTTCACCTTTGAAGTTCGAGAAGGTAATTTTATTATTGTCAGTGCAATGGCAATGTATAACACTGACTCTGTACACAATGATGTTACTACCGACAAAGGAGAATAGTGATGATTACCTCTATTATTCGTTGGTCTGTTAGTAATCGATTTTTAGTCTTACTCGCGACATTATTACTTGTGGTTGTTGGATTATATTCCGTCAAGCAAACACCTATTGATGCACTACCTGATCTATCAGATGTGCAAGTTATCATAAAAACAAGTTATCCAGGTCAAGCACCACAAGTAGTAGAAGATCAGGTCACTTATCCCATGACTACAGCCATGTTGTCAGTGCCGGGAGCTGTGACTGTGCGCGGTTATTCATTTTTTGGCGATTCATATGTTTACGTCATTTTCGATGAAGATACTGACCTTTACTGGGCGCGTTCAAGGGTACTTGAGTATTTAAGCCAAGTTTCTCCAAATCTACCAAGTGAAGCTCGTCCACAACTAGGCCCTGATGCAACGGGTGTTGGCTGGGTATACTTGTATGCACTTACCGATAAAACAGGTCAACATGATTTAAGCCAATTACGTAGTTTGCAAGATTGGTTCTTAAAGTTTGAGCTACAAACGTTACCGGGTGTATCTGAAGTCAGTACGCTTGGCGGTATGGTAAAGCAATATCAAGTGAGAATTGATCCAGATAAATTGCGCGCTTTTGGTATTCCTATTTCTCATATTCAAATGGCGATTAAACAAGGTAATCAAGAAATTGGTGCATCTGTTGTTGAGATGGCTGAAGCTGAGTACATGGTCAGAGCCACGGGGTATATAAAAAGTGTTGAAGATTTAGAGAATATCCCGTTGGGGGTTAATGAAAATGGCACACCATTACTCTTAAAAGATGTTGCTGATATTGGTACTGGGCCGCAAATGCGTCGTGGTATTGCAGAGCTTAATGGTGAAGGTGAAGTTGTTGGTGGCATAGTGGTGATGCGTTTTGGAGAAAACGCCCAACAAGTGATTATTCGTGTTAAAGAAAAGCTGGAACAACTTAAAAAGGGACTGCCAGCAGGCGTAGAAATTGTACCTGTTTATGACCGTTCAGCTTTGATTGAGCGTGCTGTTGAAAACGTAGCCTATAAGTTGCTTGAAGAATTTGGCGTAGTCGCTTTAGTTTGTATTTTATTCTTATTCCATGTGCGTTCTTCCCTCGTGGTCATTGTGAGTATTCCCGTTGGTATTTTAACTGCTTTTATTGTCATGCATTGGCAAGGGTTGAACGCTAATATCATGTCATTAGGAGGGATTGCTATAGCGATTGGTGCCATGGTAGATGGTGCTATTGTGATGGTTGAAAATATGCACAAGCACATGGAACGGCTTGCACTTCAAGGAAAAGCGCTAACGAAAGAAAACCGTTGGCAAATAGTAACTGAATCTGCGAGTGAAGTAGGTCCTGCACTATTTTTTAGCTTACTCATTATTACGGTGAGCTTTGTACCCGTATTTACGTTAGAAGCGCAAGAAGGTCGAATGTTCGCCCCTCTCGCTTTTACAAAAACCTATGCGATGGCTGCTTCTGCTGCGTTAGCTATTACTTTAGTACCCGTACTTATGGGGTATTTTATTCGAGGTAGAGTGCTACCTGAGCAGAAAAATCCAGTAAATAGATTTCTGACCTATATCTATATGCCTGCGTTAAAAACAGTATTACGCTTTCCAAAAATGACGTTAGTTGCAGCATTAGCTGTGCTTGCTCTTGGGGCATACCCTTTGGATAAAATAGGTAGTGAGTTTATTCCCCCTCTTGATGAAGGTGACCTCATGTATATGCCAACGACCTATCCGGGTATTTCTATTGGTCAGGCTCGCCAACTTCTTCAACAAACAGACAAACTGATCAAAACGGTTCCTGAAGTTCAAAGCGTGTTTGGTAAAGTCGGGCGCGCTGAAACTGCAACGGATCCTGCACCTCTAACCATGATAGAAAGTTTTATCCAGTTAAAACCACATGACCAATGGCGAGAAGGTGTAACGACTGAAAGCTTGAAAAAAGAATTAGATGCATTAGTTAAACTACCCGGAGTAACTAACGCTTGGGTTATGCCCATTAAAACTCGTATTGATATGTTAGCAACAGGCATTAAGACCCCTGTGGGAATTAAAATAGCGGGTCCAAAATTGGAAGTTATTCAGGAAATAGGTAAACAAATAGAAGGAATTTTAGCTGATGTACCTGGCACTGCGTCTGTTTATTCTGAGCGTGTTGCCGGTGGTCGATATATAAAAGTTGATATTCAACGGGCAAAAGCCGCGCGATATGGTTTGAATATCGCTGATATACAACAAGTGGTGACAACGGCTATTGGCGGAATGAACGTCACTAAAACCGTTGAAGGTTTAGAGCGGTATCCTGTGAGTTTACGTTATCCACAAGATTATCGTGACTCCCCAGAACAGTTGTCTTTACTGCCAATTGTTACGCCAAATGGTCAACGGATTTCATTGGGAGATGTCGCTCATGTCTTTATTGAAGATGGACCTCCGGGGATTAAATCTGAAAATGCACGATTAAATGGCTGGGCGTTTGTTGATATTGAGGGGGGTGATGTTGGCAGTTATGTTGAGGCCGCGCAGCAAGTGGTTGATGATAAACTGAAGCTACCAGCTGGTTACTCTATCGCATGGGCAGGGCAATATGAATATATGGAACGCGCAAAAGAAAAATTAACTTTTGTTGTACCATTAACTTTATTTATCATCGTTATTTTACTCTATCTTAATTTTCGTAACATGGTTGAAGTTGCAATGATTATGGGGACTTTACCCTTAGCCATGGTGGGGAGCATATGGTTGATGTATATAGAAGGTTATAACTTCTCAGTAGCAGTTGGCGTTGGTTTTATAGCGCTCGCAGGTGTTGCCGTAGAAATTGGTGTTATTATGCTGGTTTATTTGAATCAGGCTTACCAAGAAATGCTTAGTGAACATAGGGTAAAAGATATTACTACCGCCAAAGAAGATATACTTCAGGCAGTTCTTCATGGCGCAGGAATGCGTGTTCGTCCTGTGATGATGACATCGGCAACTATTTTTATTGGATTGTTACCTATTTTATATGGCACAGGTACAGGGGCAGAAGTAATGAGTCGTATTGCAGCACCTATGATTGGTGGCGTGTTTAGTGCAGTTATTTTGACGTTACTTGTTTTACCAGCCTTGTTTTATTTATGGCGTTCATCATCAATAAAAATAGCAGAGTCAAAGGTATAGTTTCATGAAGTTATTAAACACTAGCCGAAAGTTTCATAAATGGTTAATGCTATTCTTGGGTATTCAGTTTTTAATTTGGTCAGTATCTGGCGCATATATGGTGATATTTGATATCGACTATATTCATGGCGATAGTTTGGTTGTAAATCATCAAACTAAAATTGATGCCAGTAGAATTACTTATCCTATGTCTGAGTTAAAGAAACGGTATTCTGGAGCTGAAAATATAGAAGTAGGACTTTTTATTGACCAAGAAGTTTATCGCTTCACTCAGCTTAATGAAAAAATTCTCCTTAATGCAAATAATGGTCATAAGCTCTCCCCATTGAGTGTGAACGAGGCTATTAATGTTGCAAAACATTACTACAGTGGAAGGGGGGAGGTTGCCGATACAGAGCTGATTACTGAAAACCCGCCAATAGAATTAAGTCGTCGCGCATTACCTGCTTGGCGAGTTAATTTTGATGATTTTGGAAATCCTTCTCTTTATGTTTCTGCTCAAACAGGAAAGTTAGTAGGTAAACGTCATGAGTTTTGGCGGATTTTTGATTGGATGTTTAGTTTTCATGTAATGGATTACGAGGACGAAGATCCCAGTAATCAATTGTTATTTTGGTTTACTCTTTTTTCAATTATTGCCTCAATCTTTGGAGCCATTTTAAGTTACTTTGTTATTTTTAATCAAACTAAAGCCAAAACAGATAAATTAAAACGTTCAGGCACAAATGATAATGAGAAAGGAATTAATCATGTTTCTTCTTAAAAAACTGCACAAATGGTTGTCTTTATTGGTTGGGTTACAACTATTTATTTGGCTAAGTACTGGCTTGTTTTTTAATTTAATGGATCATCAAAAGGCTTCAGGGAATCAATTTCGACAAAGCCCCGCTATAGCGAAAGTAAATAAAAATCAGCTGGTTGAACCTCAAGTAGTCTTGCTTGAATCAAAGCCCACAGTGTCACTTAAACAAATATCATTACTTGAAAAACCCTATTATCTGTTGACCCATAATAAAGGTCTTTATAGTCACCAGCATAATAGCTATTCCTTAGTCGATGCTTATTCGGGTAAGCAAGTCATTATTGATGAAGTCATGGCAGGCGAAATTGCTCAAGCTTCTTATAAAGGGCAAGATAAAATTCTCAGCATTGTTAAATTATCTCCACCTTATGACGATATTCCTCGTGAACAAAATAAGGTTTGGCAAATTAATTATGCTGATACCGTTAATACCAGTGTTTATATCGATGCAGGTTCAGGACGTATTGTTAAACATAGTAATGATGATAAGCGATTTGCTGACCTCTTTTTTATGCTGCATTTCATGGATTATGGGACTGAAGGAAGCTTTAACAATGTTCAAATTATTATTTTTGCGCTTTTTACACTTTTCTTTGCCCTAACCGGTTTTATTTGGACAATTGAACTTGGCTTTAACGGCCAATACAAAATCAGTTTGGGTAGAAATAAACGAAAATTGGCATTGTTTGATATGAATCAGCAACCGATGGGTGAGTTTGAAGTAACGAGCAAGTCTAACTTACTTGATGGGCTAATTGATCATGATATTGTCTTGCCTTCTACATGTGGCGGCGGTGGAGTATGTGGTCAATGTAAAATACTGTTTGATAAAAAGACTAAAGTGACGTCGGCAGAGCAAGTTCATTTCAGCGACGAACAATTACAACAAGGTTATCGTTTGGCTTGCCAACATAATGCCACTGAGATTGAAAAAATAACGTTAGTGAGCGTAACAAAAGCCAAAAAGCATAGGTCTAATGGTTTTTAATCCGTCTATGAAAGAGCTTCGTTTCAAGGTGTAAGGTATTATGAAAGTTTAAAGGTAATTATATGGCTAGAAAAGATAAAAGTTAATATTAGCCTAAACAGAAAAGCTAAAATATGCCAAATTAATGTGAGGTGAAAGTTACACCAGCAGTGTAAATAGGAGTAACTTTCATTATTAAAGGATAATTTCAAGTTCTTAGCAATAATGATTACTTTCCTTTTGAAATAGAGCCGTTAAAATCAGCCTAGTTATAATTTACAGGGTTAACTTACATGCATGAGAATGCGAACTCACTAGTGGTACTTGATTTTGAAACCACAGGGCTATCACCAACCCAAGGCGATAGAGCAATAGAAATAGGCGCGGTCAGAATTGAAAATGGTCAAGTTACTGATAAATTTCAAGCGTTGATGAACCCGGGTTTTCGTGTCAGTAGCTTTATTGAACAATATACGGGGATCACTAATCAGATGCTTGCTAAGGCGGATTCTTGTGATGAGGTTATGGAACAATTTGCTAACTTTATTGGGGACGATAATCTACTTGCTCATAATGCATCGTTTGATAAAAAATTTCTTGATGCAGAATTAAGTCGTATTGGCAGAAAGTACTCAGGGCAATTTATTTGCTCATTATTGGTCTCGCGCAGAATTAACATAGACGCGCCTAATCACAAATTAGGTACGCTCATTAGTTATAAAAATATACCATCAGACGGATCATTTCACCGGGCATTGTTTGATGCCGAGATGACCGCTAAATTATGGTTAGCCATGCTTGATGACATGGAAGAAACTATTGACCATGAGTTTGTACCTTTTGAATTAATACAAAGGTTATCAAAAACGACAAAAAGTAACGTGAATAAGCTTCTGGCTAAATGGTGATAATGCGTTGATAATCTATTTTTATTAAAACCAAGTTTGAGTTGAACCATAGATGAAGTACAGGAGTAAAGAGGTGGTTATATGATGAATTGCTCTTCTATATATCCCAATCCACTTAAAATAGAGTAATCTATAACTCTATTCCCATTGTTTGCTCAATGATCAAATTCGGTAATTCTGCTTATTAATCTACGCCATAGAGCTTCTTAAAGTTTTTTAGATTCCAGCCAATCATGACTTTATTACCAACTTTAAGGGCTGGCACAGAGCTAGCGCCTATAGCGTCAAGCTCTTTTCTACCGCGCTGCATTTTCGCATTTGTTAATCGGTATTTAATGCCATTATCATCCAAGTATTTTTGAGCTTCACGGCAATGGGGGCATTTATCTAAAATATATAAAACAACGCGTGTCATCACAAACCTTTATAAAATCGTTAAAGATTAACTATTTTACTGAACTCTCAAAAAAACAAAGATGAATTTACTTAACTTTCGATTCTATACAAAGAAACTTACAGTACTTAAGTAAAATAATGGGGTCAAAGTACGTAAAGTAGTCAAAGGGCTTTAATTTGAAAGTTTCAGGTTATAGCTGCCAAAAATAGTAATGAGCTTGCATTAAAGTTAGGCATTATTGTTAAAAAAAGTTAAGTAAATAAATACAAAAAAAATAGATAAATTTTGATGCTAAATTGAATTTAAATCACTCTCTTTTACTCACTCCTCGAAAACAAACGTTGATACTTGCTTTTTCAAAAAATCGTCTATAATCAATTAAGTGTTTATCTTTCATTACGAGTGGAAACTTTCTTATATGTCATCATTTAATTCCTTATCCATACGATTAAAAATATTATTAATCCCTATCGTAGGCTCTGTTGGGTTTGCCATTTATTTGTTTACGAGTTTGTTAACAATGTCGCAAATTGTTAAGGATCTTGACCATGCTTATGCGGTTGAATATGAATTTTTACAAGTCTCTGAATTTGGCTTAGTCCATTTAGATAAAATCAAAGAAACCCTAGGAAATGCAGCAACAATGGGGGAGGCCGATTTAATTGAAACCTCTGACAAATATGCTGATGCCTTTCGTAATAAGTTAACTGAATCATATCGCATCGATAAAGATAATGTCGCTTTTCTCAAAAAGTTATTAAGCGATTTTAATAGTTATTATTTACATGCGTCTACGCTGTCAAAAGAAATGGTTGATGGCACTATTGATTTTGAAACACTTGGTGATCGTAGTGAACAAATGACAAAAGAGCTTGATGGCGTTCAACTGAAATTGAATAACTTTCAAAGTGAAAGGAATAAAGGCTTTAATGATGCATTTGAGTCTGTAAGAGCAGACGTTCAGTCAACGTCTACCGTAGGGATCATTATCGGTACGATAACCATTTTATTACTTTTCGCTGTTGCGCTGCCTATCGCTAGTTCAATTTGTAATAGCTTACAAAATGTAATTTCTTCTTTGAAAAATATTGCTCAAGATAATGGTGATTTAACGGTGAGGTTAACGACTAAATATAAAGACGAAATTGGAGACCTTGTTTTTTGGTTCAATAGTTTTATTGAAAAACTGCAAGGAGTTATTAAAGATGTTGTAAATACTGCAATGCCTTTAGCGCAAACTGCAAATAAAATACAAACACTATCTGGGCACACCATAGATTCATTTAAACGACAAAGAGACAGTGTCTTATCATCAAGACATTCGGTGGAAGAAATGAGCCATAGTGTTGCTGATATTACCAGTAATGCCGCTGATGCCGTTTCGTCAGCAAGAAATGCGAATAATGAAGCAAGTAATGGTAAAGACGTTGTAGATAAAACGGTTGCTGAAATTCGCCTGCTGGCCAATGTAGTTAATGAATCATCTGAGATAGTGAATCAACTTCAAGAAGATACCAATAAAGTGAATGTAGTACTAGAAGTAATACGAGGTATTGCAGAGCAAACTAATTTACTCGCGCTAAATGCCGCTATAGAAGCTGCTCGAGCTGGTGAGCAAGGGCGTGGTTTTGCCGTAGTCGCCGATGAGGTGAGGAATTTGGCATCAAGAACCCAAGAGTCAACCCAAGAAATTAATAACATATTGGCTCAATTACAAGGTGCAGCCGGTAAAGCTGTTGCAACAATGGAAGGTTCCAAAGCAGGGGTTGAGGCGAGTGTTGAAAGTGCTAACCAAGCAGGAGAAAGTTTATTAGAGATAACGTCTGCCATCGAGGTGATCTCAGAAATGAACGATGCAATTGCTAGGTCTACCGAACAGCAAACTGAAGTCTCTGGCGTTATGGTCAACAATGTAGAAGATATTCAACGGTGTGCAGATGAAGCTTCTAATGCTTCAAGTGAAATTGCCGATGCGAGCAATGAGTTAACTGAATTAGCCTCAAAATTAGAAGCGATTGCATTACAATTTAAAGTATAAAATTTACTCTCAAACATGATAATAGGTAAGGGAATTATATGAAAAAACATCTCATTTCTATAGCGTTAGCAAGTGCTTTTGTCTCTGGCTCGCTGCATGCAGAAATTCATTTAAGTGGCTTTGCTTCAATTGTTGGAGGTACAACAACATCAAGCAAAGAACAACTATATAACTACAAAGATGAATTTGATTTCAAACAAGGATCATTAGTTGCTTTACAGGCTTCAAGTGATTTAGGTGATGGCCTAGGTGTTACGGTGCAATTAACGGCTAAAGGGGGCGATGATTGGGATCCCGAATTTAAGTGGGCTTATGTAAGTTATGACGCTTCTGAAAAATTGCGCGTGCTGGCTGGAAGACAACGAGCACCCTTTTTTATGTACTCCGATTATCTTGATGTGTCATATGCATATTCATGGATAGATCCACCAAAAGGAGTTTATGACCTACTCTTCGATACATTCGACGGGTTAGGCGCCATTTACACCACCAATTTCGATGATGTAGATGCAACTTTTCATGCGATATATGGTAGAAATACTGATGAAGTAAGCTTGTTTGGCGAACAGTTGGAGCCTGAATTTAATGGCCTTATGGGCTTGTCAGCAACTTTTACGTATGATTGGTTAACGTTAAGAACAGGTTATTTTGTTACAGATATGACAATGCCTCTTACCGATTTAGAAGCGCTAGGCGCTGGATGGCAACAAGCTGGATTTCAAGATATAGCAAACAATACACTCGTTGATGATGACTCGATTTCGTTTTTAGAACTTGGATTTCAAATTAACATTGATGAAATTATTGTAGTGGCTGAATACACTGAACTTACATTCGATGATGCACCATTTGGAGATCAAGAATCATTTTATATCATGGGAGGTTATCAATTTGATAAAGTTCTCGTGCATGTTACTTACGGTACTGATAAGGAAGTTATCAGTAATTATACGTCTGATGTGCCTTTTGGTCTTGCGCCAGGCTTAGACATTTTAAAAGCTGGGACGCAAGGTTTGCTTGAGAGTCAAAATGTAGAAGAAGACTACATAACTATTGGTGCTCGTTATGAATTCCATGATTCAGCTGCTGTAAAAGTTGAATATACCGACTTCTCTAATGATAATAATAGTGCAAGTGACGCTGGGTTATTTCGCGTAGCGCTTGTTACTTTATTTTAAAGGGGCTTATGATGAAATTATTTAAAAGAAGTGTATTTTTTGTTTTATTTTCACTTAGCCCTTTGGCCTTTGCAGAAGTCGCTATTATTGTGAATTCAGGAAACAGTAGTGAAATTTCAGACAACGATATTAAGCGTATGTTTTTAGGAAAAAATAAAACTTTCTCTAATGGTGAATCTGTTAAGGCAATCAATTTAAAATCTGGTAATGCAATACGTGAAAATTTTGAAAAAGAAGTTTTAGGTAAATCAAGTTCTCAGGTAAAAGCCTATTGGTCTAAATTAATTTTTTCTGGTAAAGCCAAACCATTGAAAGAAGGTGCATCAGACAGTGAAGTATTGAATTGGGTGTCATCAACACCTAATGCCATTGGTTATATTGACGCCAGTAAAGTTGATGACTCTGTTAAGGTTATCAAGAAATTATAAGTCAAGATTAGACGTTTATAATTTGTATACAAGCCTGCTTAAATGTTCAATTTTATGCAGGTTTTTTAATACCTGACTTTTGATTTTACGTCGAAAATTAACTAACGATAGGTTCTACATTAATTTCATGTTCCAGCCATTGAACTTTAGTTGCCTCGTAGTCACGCTTAAACGCGCAAGCCTTACTCGATATTTCAATATTTACGCCTGACAATATTGATTGATAGGCTGCAAGTTCCATTTCTTCCAAATGGTCGTTTACCTTACCCTGTTTATCTAGCCATCCTTTATTGAGTATGCCTAACCATCCTAAATGCTGTTTTAATGCCTTTGTAATGCGCTCTAATTGTTTTTCGTTTTCTTTACCTAGGTCGGTAGCTTTTTGCAATAATTTATAAATTCGAGGCAAGCGTCTGATTATTTTTTGCGTTTTCTCATCGGTAGTCATTCGCAATTCTTCTGCACTATCTGCCCAATAATTGAAATTCAGGTTTGTCATCGCTCCACAAGGTGAGCCTAAAGTACCCGTATAAACTGAACCTCCTGACTGTATGAAAGCGCCAAATATTTTTCCATCAGCTTTTTCACTTGTGAGATTACCTACCCATAAATCACCTTCAACAATTATTTGGCAATGAGAAATATACTGCGCAACCTTAATATCGTTATTAGACAATATATCGGCATATTGCGCAAACTGTGCACTAATGTCACCATTCGCTCGAAGCACCGTACTATTCTCAAGTTCATCATTTTCAGATATTTGACGACCAATAATACCTAACGCAATAGATATACTGCCACCAGAAGAGATCATTGCAGACTCAACGACACCACCAATGACTATGTCTTCACTCGCAAATAACTCCATACCTTCGCAAACATTACCTTTGACATAAATAGAACCATCAAAGCGAATATTTCCAGAGCCTACATCAATATTTTCAATTTCTAGCAGCTTGTTTACTGCAACACTGTTATCTGAATGCTGCGGCATGCCATCAATGTTTGCAATGAGAATACTCTTGTTTTCATCCAAAAAAGAGGAACCTTCAGATTCAACTAAAGAAAATCTTTCACCGGGTACAGCGTCCAGAATACTTCCAATAACATTAAAACCTTTAACACCATAAGTGGGGGGAATTACCTGCGCTAATTTGTGGCCTGCTTTTACGAAAATCAAATCACCTAATTCACGCATATCAACATTGCCATTATCGAGTTTTTTAGGGCGCATTACTCTATCGGCTGGATCATCAACTAAATATTTTATATGACCATCTTTACCATTTATACTCATCTTACCTTTAGCTATTTCGGTGGATATACTTTTACCCCCCTGTAATTGCAGGCCTTCTTTTACTATGCTGATCAAGTTCTCTTTAATAATACCTTTAACTATATTTTTTTCTTTTAGCGCCTCGACAATATCCGAGTTTTTAATATGATTACCACCATAACCAGCTTTTAGTTCTAAAGTGGCTGACATGTTTTCAGCATCCAAAGTAATCTCAATGGTAGCATCAACAGCATTAGCAATAATTGCAGAGCTAGCCGCAGGCTTTTTAGCCTCACTTTCTTCATCGTTGTTATTTGCTTTGAAATTTTCATTAGCTTTAGCTACTTCTTCTAGCAGCAATTCCATCGCGCCTTCAATCAGTAAAAAAGCAGCATAATCAGATTTTTTAAATGCTAATTGTAGCTTTTTTAAGTCAGCTTTGGGTTGCCCTTCTACAGAGGTAATGGTCATCAATAAATCTTTTTCTTCATTCTTAACCGTTAATTTTATATCGCACATATATACTTCATCAGTTGTAGCTAAACTTGTTACCTTCATCAGTTTTAATAATTAACATTAAATATTAATAAATAAAAGAATTTCTGGCTAATATTATATTATCGTTAATAATTTAAAAAATGCAAAATTGAGTTTGAATGTCTATGGGTTTAATCGGTTCTAATAATTACAAAAAATAGACTTTCTTTGCATAGGAACTACACTTTAAGAATAATAAAAAAAGGTTTATTTGATGGAAATAATTTCGGATACATTCATAGCAAGACAAGCCATTTTAGATATAAATCTTAAAACGATTGGTTATGAGCTTCTATTTAGAGACAGTCTAGAAAATGTATTTAGGGAGTCTTCACCTGAAAAAGCAACGTCGAAAGTGATACTTCAGAATCATATTTTAGGTAATTTAGTTGATGTTTGTTGTGGTAAATTAGCTTTTATTAATTTTGATGAATTCACATTATTACAAAACTCACCTTTGCTATTTAACCCACAAGATATCGTAGTTGAAATAATAGAAACAATTAATATTTCAGATGAACTTATTTTTAATGTTTCTCAACTTTATACGAAAGGCTATAAGATCGCGTTAGATGATTATGATTTTACAAGTAAGTGGGATGTGTTTTTCCCCTATATTTCTATTATTAAGGTTGATATTGAACAAGTATCTTATTTGCAAATAGAAAGGCTCAAAGAGCAACTATTATCAACTAAGAGTCACGTTAAAATTGTTGCTGAACGTATCGAAAATAATGATCAATTTCAAAAATTCAAACTGATTAATGTAGATTACTATCAAGGGTACTTTTTCCATAAACCTGAGATAAAGTCTGGGACATGTGTATCACCGCTGAAGGTAAATTTAATTCAACTCTTCCTTGAAGCCTATAAACCTCATTTAGACTTTGATCAATTGACTCAAATTATTAGTCGCGATGTCACTTTAGTGAGTGGGATCTTAAAGTTAGTTAATAGTGCAGGAGAGTGTGGCAATATTGAAATCACTTCTATTAAGCAGGCTATTACTTATTTAGGCACAAATAAAATAAAGCAATATGTAGCAATAATATCTATGTCAACGTTATCATCAGACAGCCCGCCAGAGCTTTTCGTTGAGTCATTAATTCGCGCTAAAATGATGGAACTTATTGCTGAGGAGGCCCCTTTTAATCACCTCAAAGAAAAGGCATTTTTAACGGGGATACTCAGTAATCTAGATGCAATCTTAAACTTGCCCATGCAAAAATTTGTTATGGATTATATTTTTTCGAAAGATATTAAGGTTGCATTATCTAAGCAGCAAGGTGCATTATCTGAACTTTTAGATATGGCTAAGTATTATGAAGTATCTGATAATGTAAATTCAGAAAATTTAGTTAATACGCATAACATTCCCGAATCGACGCTTTTGAACTGTTATTATGAATCATTAAAATGGGGGATTAATGTTTGTTAAGCCGCAAACATATTTGAATATAAACCTATTATAAAATGAGAAGTTTTAATATGAGTTTAAGCTTCATAATAGCCTCAAAATAAATCTATAATGGGGCTGCAGAGGTTAAACAACAAGCGATTACGATATAAAGGATAAAATTGAACAGATTGCATAAGTTGCAAGGTCAAGAAGATGAAACATCAAAAGAACAAGCCAAATTATTTCAGCAGCAAATAAATGATCTTACAGGACAATTATTAACTATTATGTCAAGTTAGTGATTTTTTTGAGCATCGTTTACTGACCTCATTCTATATTTTTAAGACCTCATTTCACACCGTATTCGCTAAATAATATGCCACATGAACTATTTGCCAGTTTTTATTGTATTCAGCCACTTACTTATAGTACTAATGTTAACGAAAAAACTATTCATTGGATTGCTTATGATCCACGCTATTTATTACAATGAATCATTTGAAAATATAAATACTTTTTGTAAAAGCCATCAATAAAACCTAAAGGTAATAACCAGTTGAATTACGTGTACTCTATGAAAAAGTGAAAGCCTTGAAAAATGTGACACTTTACTCCTCTTACCTCTTAAGTTGAATGCAAAGAATCCTTGATATACTTTGAATATGAATGTAGTTTTACTGCTACAAAAACAAGTAAACTACCAATGTTTTGCGCAAATGAAATATGTGCTAGTGGCACTGTTCTCGTTTTTATATCACATAAGGATAAATGGATATGGGTAAAGATTCTGATAATTTTATTGAAGAGGTTCCTCTGCAGCCAAATGTTAAAGAAGATGTAAAGGAAAAATTTACAAGCGATATTATAGCGATGAATGCTGATGCACTCGATCTAATAGCTAAAACAAAGAAAGCAGGTATTGATTTTACTAACAAAGAAGATAAAAAATAATAAAACACTTATAAATCCCTTTAATCATTAGTGTAATAGTCGAACGATACTGGAAAGGTTTATAGCTTGGAATCAGCAAAACCTTAAAAGTAGCCAAATGACCAAAAAGCTAAAAGTTATTATCAGTCCGGGACAAAACCAGAATATGCCAAATTAGTGGTTGAAGAAGGTTGCACTGATAAATAAATTCAATTTTTTTTGGTGCTTTTCATCAGATACTTTACACTAGAAAGTAACTTTAGCCTTAATGATAAACTTTTGCCCTCAACAATATTAAATTCCACCTCTCTAGCTTTTGCAGTTTTTATTACGGCATTGATAAAAAGTTAACAGGCTATTTAAATTTAACTTACTGATAAATCAAAAATATTGGTTAGTGTTATGTGGTGTTAGTCTTTATCTGTGTTTCTTAAAAGTGTGTGGTACTAATGTGGTACTTATTTATGATTCATAGTCAGTTCGATTGCTAAATGAGGAACTTAATCCGCGTCCATATTTCCTTAATATATATCAATTTCGAGAAAATAACTTTTAACTGTCGTAATTTTTTCTATATTTCAACTGTATTTTTTTATTAAAATGGTCTTGAATGTGCGCTTAGTTGACATAACGAGTTGAAAAACTTAATGTCTTCTTAGAGCGATAAGCGGAAATGAATCAAATCTATATTTCTTAAAATTCTAATCAACTAATTAATGAATGGACTCCTGTTTTGTATTACTGGAATAAAGACAACTTTGACGGCTTAAAGGATATTGGAAGTAAATATTCTTCAATTGAAAATTACGAGTTATTTGGTGATTATTGCCTAAAAAAAGAGCAAGGGTTAAAAAAGCTCGCTGTGAAGTCACTAAATGAATTCATAGTCGCAGCCAAAAAACTTTCAATATCTAGTCAGAGAGATATTGCTTAGACCTTTCTTCTCTCGCTTTTTGGAATGGGCAGGTTCATCAATTACTTTCTTTTCCTCTAGTTAAATATTTAAAGGAAGTGTTGCAGGATTGGTCAGAAGAGGATTCTGATAATTATGTACCGTTCAAATGGTTAGGCTATATTGATGGAGATATTTCATGGTACGAGAGGGCATTAAAGCTTAAACCTGATGATCAAGTCTGTATTTATCGCATAGCAACTCGGCATATTCAAAACATTGATTTTCAAACTCACCATCTAGATGAATCTCATTTAATTGGAGAAGATAAAGAGGCGATAAGCTCTCTTAAAAAAATTAAGGAATTAAGTGACATCTTAGTAGATTCGAAAATGAAGGCCGCTGTTATAGAAGAGTATAGCTAACCTGAAAACTGGATAAGGATTGAACTAATTGCCCACCTCGCGATCAGATCTTTCGACTTAAAACGATTTGAAAGCAAAAAAGGTGGGCAGATGAATAAGTTAA
>Ga0233426_10001051_pt1 | contig 26836 bp, 26 predicted proteins | sample SI_118_April2016_6_FD_179875 | JGI IMG/M metagenome (GOLD analysis project Ga0233426, IMG submission 179875) | Seawater microbial communities from Saanich Inlet, British Columbia, Canada - SI_118_April2016_10_MG | ecosystem: Environmental > Aquatic > Marine > Inlet | place: Canada: British... | reverse complement strand
GAGAGTTTAATCGTGAATCTAATACATTGGGTTCTAAATCCATTAATACCGAGATCACACAAAGTGCGGTGGAGCTAAAGGTGTTGATTGAGCAGGTGAGAGAGCAGATCCAGAATATCGAATAATATCCTGAGTAATTCATAGACATCCATAAAGCCCTTTTTTATAAAGGGCTTTTTTATGTTTCAGTCCAAGGAAGTCTTCATTAATCCAGCAAAATCCAGAAATAATCGGTGGGCAAATTGGTGGGTAAAAATGTATTTACTTACCTGAAAGTGGTGGGTATTATCTTCCTATCTACAACTAGTCGTGAAGCATTATGAGTACCGCAGGTAAGCTCACTGTCAAAACAATTCAGTCAAAAGTTAGCAAGAATGATGTTGGTAAACATGCCGATGGTGGAGGGCTATACCTTGTCGTTCCAAAGTCCGGTTCGCCTTATTGGATGCTAAGGTACACATATAATAAAAAGCGTAAAGAAATGACTTTGGGTAAGTTAAATGACCTCAGTCTGCAAGACGCTAGGTATGAAGCCAGCACTAAAATGAAACAAGCCAGAGATGGTAAAGACCCATTGCTCGAAAAGAAACGTGCTGAACAAGAATCCATTGTCACGGTTAATGATTTGTTTGAGGACTGGTTTGTAAGCGTGAGCCAAAGAATCAAAAACAGTCAAATTCCTGAACGCGTTTACAAAAAAGACATCGCTCCGGTTTTAGGTGAAATAAAGTTAGATCAGCTATCTGCTAGAGACATCCGAACAGTGTTGAGCAACATTAGTAAGAGCGGACGAGCAACTATCGCTAACGATGCTCTAGGTTACTGCAAACAGCTGTTTAACCATGCAGTAAAACTAGACTTACTCCAATATAACCCTGCACTCGCATTTTCGCAAAAAGACGCAGGTGGTATCGAGCAAGCTAGGGAACGCGCCTTAACTGAAGAAGAACTAGGTGTATTCCTACAGACCGCAAAAAAGCATATTAAACAGTTTGGTCAGGATAATTACCTAGCTGTTTTGCTTCTAGTTTGTTTGGGCGTCAGAAAGTCCGAGCTCTGTGAGGCAAAGTGGGATGAGTTTGACCTAGATGCTGCTGTATGGAACTTACCTGCCGCAAGAAGTAAAACTAATGTAGGGATTGATATTCCATTGGCGCCACAAGTCATTAGCTGGCTAAAAGAGCTAGAAGTACGTGCATGTGGTTCGGAGTACGTATTTCCAAATCGTAGAAGTAGTAAATCGCCTCATATGGGTTCAGATACGCTGAACAGAGCGATATCTAAGATGTTTGGTAGGGAAATACGTCAATCTATGCATTCGAAGAACCTGATGGGCGATATGGAGTATTTCACAGTGCATGATTTACGAAGAACATGTCGAACACTGTTAGCAAAACTAGGTACCTCTAGCCATGTAGCTGAAAGATGCTTGAATCACAAGCTCAAGGGTGTAGAAGCTGTGTATAATCAGCATGATTACTTGGAGGAAAGAAGAGAAGCGCTTTGTCTACTTTCAGAAAATGTTAACAACTTAACTATCTAATTAAAACAGCTCTCTTTTTAAAGGTCGATTACGATCATTGTGCATTAACCAATATGTTAGGTTGGTAATACCTAGAAGGAGTGCAATACGACGTTTTATGTGAACGGCTTTGCCCATCCTCGTGCGTTGTCAACGTATTCTATCTAAATAAGGTTTATCTAAGAAAACTTCTTAGATAAGGCAATGTATTCTTATGTAATCCCCCCATTTTAAACAGCAATCATTCGTAGAAATTCATTAAGCTGCCTTTAGCACAGCAGTTGGCGGTATACCGCCAACTGCTGTATTGGGTCGTTCATTATTGTATAACCATAACCACTTCGTTGCCAACTCTTGTGCTTGAGCAACACTTTCAAACATATGCATGTTCAGCCATTCGTGTCTTACGGTTCGATTAAAACGCTCGACATAAGCATTCTGAGTCGGTTTGCCAGGTTGGATGTAAAGTAACGTTATGTGGCGGTTATTCGCCCAAATTACGAGTTCATTCGAGATGTATTCGGGGCCGTTATCGCATCTAATGGCACTTGGTTTGCCTCGCCATTCAATTACTTGCTCTAGCGAACGAATAACTCGTGCGCTTGGCATAGATAAGTCCACATCAATCGCTAAGCCTTCACGATTGTAGTCATCAATGACATTAAACGTTCTTAAGCTGCGGCCATCAGCCAAGGTATCTGACATAAAATCCATTGACTACACTTGATTTTTCGCCAGCGGCACACTTAAGGCATCTGGTCTATCTCGTTTAATGCGTTTTCGCGGCTTTATCCGTAAGTTAAGTTCAAGCTCTCGGTAAATACGATAAACACGTTTGTGATTCCAACTAAATCCTTTGACGTTGCGCAAATACAAAAAGCACAAACCGAAACCCCACTGCTTGTTGGCTTCGGTCAATCGCAATAGCCAGTCTGCAACCAATGCATTTTCGCTTGATAGCAAAGGCACATAGCGGTAGCCACTTTCACTGATGTTGACGCAGGCACAGGCCAAACGAATACTAAACTGTCTGTCGGATACGAGTTTTTTCGCCATCTCGCGTCGCAAGAATGGCGTTACAGCTTTCCCTCAATGATCTCCTGTCGAATGTCTGCCTTAATACACTCTTCAGCATACATCTTTTTAAGACGCTTGTTCTCGTCCTCAAGTTCTTTAAGTCGCTTCAGCATCGAAGCGTCCATACCGCCAAACTTTGCACGCCATTTATAAAACTGAGCGCTACTCATGCCATGCTCTCGACACAAATCAGGCACCGACACTCCGGCTTCGTTTTGTTTGATCATTGCCATTATTTGGCTATCACTATATTTTGATTTACGCATTAGAAAACTCCTTCATTTTATTTTATTGGAATTTTCTACTTATGACTACTGTGGTTTAGTGGGGGGATTACAGTGGGAGTTGTTATGTGATTGATGCTGACCATAAGTTAATTGATATTTCATTTGTTGAACTGGTTGTTATGAGGGCAGGAGTTTATTCGGCAGATCGAGTTTTAGAAATGAGAGAGCAACTTAAGTCGCAACATAAAAGTCATTAAATAACGAAAATAAGGAGTCTAGAATGACTTCAACAAATTCAATATTCGATCAGATTAGTAATTTTACGAAATAGCTAGCTTTTTAGTGATAGCAATAAAGCGAAGCTTCCAATTCATATACCTTGACTTGGAAGCTTCACAATTGATGAAAATTGAATTAGCGGGATAACTCCTCAATTTTCTTTTTGGAGAACCAGCGATATAAAACAGGCAAAACAAACAATGTGAGTAATGTTGCTGTTATCAAACCACCAACTATAACACTTGCCAGTGGTCGTTGTATTTCAGCTCCTACACCATTTGACATTAACATCGGTATTAAACCTAATGCAGATGTTATTGCTGTCATAAGAACAGGTCTCAAACGAGAAGTTGCTCCTTCAAAAACAGCATCAGTGACTTCTAAGCCATCTCTAATTCGCTGGTTTATACTTTCAACCATAACCACACCATTTAACACTGCAACACCAAATAGTGTAATGAAGCCAACGGAGCTTGGCACGGACAAGTATTGCCCAGAGAAATATAAGGAGAAAACACCGCCGATAACAGCTAATGGGACATTAACTAAAATCAACATGGCTTGACCAACTGAGCCAAATGCGAAGTAAAGCAAAAGAGCAATTAGCGCCAAAGATAAAGGAACCACTATAGCTAACCGTTGTTGTGCTCGTTGTTGACTTTCAAATTGACCACCAATGGCAACAGAGTAGCCAGCAGGTAAATCGACTTTCTCGGCGATTACCTGTCTGATATCGGCAACAACACTGCCCATATCTCTATTTTGCACGTTGGCTTGGATAACAACACGTCGTTGCACATCATCTCTTCTCACTTGCGGAGGGCCTGACTCAAAAGAGATTGTTGCAACATCACCAAGACGAACCCAAGAACCTGTAGGTGACTGAATGCGAATATCAGAAATAGCTTCTTTATTACTACGATATTCTTTTTCTAAACGCACATATATATCATAACGCTCATTCCCGTTGATGATTTGTCCTGCTTCAACTCCACCTATACCATCTCGTATCACTTCCATTATATCACCGACCGATAGGCCAAAACGTGAAAGCTCTTGTCTGTTTGGCTTTACAACTAATTGAGCTTCACCAGCTATTTGTTCAAGCGCAACATCTCTAGCGCCTTCAACTTCTTTAATTGCCGATTCTATTTCTTGCCCTTTAACTGCCAATTGATTGAGGTCTGGTCCAAACAGCTTTATCGCTAGTTGTGCTTTTACACCAGATAGTAACTCATCTACACGGGTGGCAATTGGTTGAGAAAAGTTCAGTAAAAGTCCCGGAAACTCTTCAAGCGATTGTTCCATTTTGTTTTGCAGTTCATAACGGTTTGAAGCACTGGTCCACTCGGATACAGGTTTAAGTCCGATATAAATCTCGATGTTATTAACTGGTTCAGGATCGCCGCCAATATCAGGTCGCCCGATACGGCTTAGTGCATAAGTAACTTCAGGAAATGCCATCAACTTTTCTTCTAATATAGGTGAAACCATCAATGCAGTATCTAAACTAGAAGAAGGAGCAAGAGTTGCTCTTAAGTTAATTGTTCCTTCTTCTAGCTCTGGAACGAATTCAGTACCTATGTAAGGTATAATTGAAAAAGCCGAAACAACCATAATTAGCGAGGTAACAACAATTAACTTGGTACGTTTAAGTGCAAACTTAAGCCCCTTTTTATATAGCTTATCTAAAGGTTTAACGACAAAGCTTTCTCTTTCTTTTATGCCTTTTTTGAACATGAAAGTGGCGAGTGCTGGTACGATAAACAAGGCAACAACAATAGCTGAAATGATGGCTAAAATAATACTAATTGCCATTGGCTGGAATAATTTTGCTTCGACGCCTTCAAAGCTAAACAAAGGCAAGAACACGACTAAAATGACAGAAGCAGCAAAAAATACTGGGCGAGCCACTTCTTTTCCTGCTTGTTTTAGCCGCAACTCGATACCATGATCATCTTTTTCTATTGCAAAGGGATCAGTATCATCACTAGGAACACGTGCTTCTACACTTTGTTGGTGTGTTGAATCAGGGTGGTTTAAATGTTTAAACATATTTTCAACCATGACCACTGAGCCGTCCACAAGCATACCAATAGCTACGGCAATGCCACCTAGTGACATAAGATTGGCAGAAATTCCCCACCAAGCCATGATCATTAATGCAATACCTACCGATATTGGAATGGAAATAAGAACAAGAAACGTTGCTCTTAAATTCATTAAGAACAGGGCAAGCACGATACAAATAAAGATAAAGGCAAGTGCTAGTGCATTGACTACAGTACTGACAGCTTGTTCGATTAAATCAGCTTGATCATAGAAGGGTTCGAATCGAACACCTTTAGGTAATGCCTGATTGATTAGTGGAATTCGTGCATTAATACCATCAATGGTTGCTTTTGTATTGGAACCCATACGCTTGAGTACAATGCCTGAGACAACTTCACCTAGGTTTTCAACTTTTCCTTCGGACGTTTTACGGGTCATAGTGACCGCACCTTGTCGAATTTCACTACCTAGTTCAACTTTGGCTACATCAGAAACCGTCACAACAGTACCATCTACGGTTTTTACAGGTACTTGCTTAATGTTGCTAATGCCTGCTTCACCACTTTCGAACCAACCCGTTCCTCGAATAACAAGCTGCTCTTGTCCTCGGTTTATATACCAACCGCCAACGTTGGCATTGTTACTATCAAGTGCATTAACGATATCTTCTTGCGACAATCCATATGCAAGGAGCTTAGAGGGAGCTATGTTCACTTGATATTGCCTAACATTACCTCCGAAAGATAAGACATCTGTGACACCATCAACTGGCATAATCAGCAATTTGATTATCCAATCATTGAGGCTTCTGAGCGCCATTGAGTCATATCCTGCGTCTTTATCTGACACGAGCAAGTATTGAAATACTTGACCTAACCCTGACGTATTTGGTCCCATTTCAGGCGTACCTACACCGTCAGGTATCAACTCTTTTGCAGCTTGAAGCCGTTCAAAGACGAGCTGCCGTGCAAAATAGATATCAGTCCCTTCTTTAAAAACGACAGTAACGCCAGACAGCCCTGTTTTGGAAATTGAACGTACTTGTTCAACATCAGGTAACGCATACATGACCGCTTCAATCGGATAAGTGATGAGTTGTTCTACTTCTTCTGCGGCAAGCCCCGGCGCTTCAGTATTAACCGCGACTTGAACATTGGTCACATCAGGGAAAGCATCCAAGTTCAGTTTTGGGATCACCATTATTGCGCCAACAATAGTGGCAAATAAGGCAATCAAAATAAGGAGTCGGTTGTTTACAGACCAATCTATAATTTTATTAAACATAGCGGCTCTCCTTAATGGTTATGCGGATCAAATCCGCCTTTAGCTATTTCAGAAGCAACAAAAAACGCTCCTTGAGTGACCACACGAGTACCACTTTCTAAACCAAATATTTCTCTGAAATTACCTAGAGAACGACCTAACTCAACCTCTGTCGCTTTGAATTCACCGGGATGATCCTCAACAAATACGGTCCAATCTCCGTCCGCACTTCTAATTAGCGCTTCTTCTGGAACGGCCATAACTTTTTGTTCAGTGGCAAATTGAAAATATACTTTAACAAACATGCCTGAATGGAGATTGTCATCTGCATTATTAACACTTAGGCGAATGATTCGAGTTCTAGTGATGGGATCAATCGTGTGGGCTTCCTGAATAACTTTTGCCTTATAATCCTCTCCTTCTAATTTAACTATTGCCGGAGAGTTGATTGATAGATTGAGCTTTTTGTTGGGTGATACTTTAGCTTCCACCCACAGCTTATTTTCATCTGCCAAAAGCATGATAGTATCACCCGCATCGACTCGTTGGCCTTGGGTGAAGTCATCTTGTAAAACTACTCCTTCTCGCTGAGCTACTAGCGAATATTGGCCAAACGAAGTTATGTCTTTATTTGATATGTCTTTTATCGCTTTTTCAGTTAACCCTAGTGCGATAAGTTTTCCGTATGTGGCGTTAAATGTGGTTTGAGCCTGAAGTAAACGACTTTCACTTACTGTTTTGTTGCCTAATTTCTTTACTCGCTGCCATTCAGTTGACGCAATCAAGTAGTCAGCTTGAGCTTGAGCCATTGCTTCACTAAATAGGGTGACCAGCTTTTGTCCTTTTTCTACGTGTTCACCGAGTGCAGTATGTCTGCTTATTATCACTGACTCGGTACGGGGAGAAACGACATAGCTGCTATAACCATCTACTTTGACCTCTCCGGGCGCATAGATTGTACTGAATTGATAATCAGGTCTTATGCTTTGAACTTTAATATTGGCTAGTGACATTTTTTGAGGGCTTAGAGTAATACCTTCTTCATGTTCCTCTTCAGTTTCTTTATTTTTGCTCTCTTGGTCGTGACCATGTTCGTCATGTTCTGTGTCTTTTTCAGAATGGTTGCCTTCATTTTCCTGATGGCCTTCTTCTACATGATTTTCTTCACTTTCCGAGTGTTCGTGTTTATGTTTTTTGGGATTTGCTGTTACAGGTTCAATTGTATTTACTTGTAGAGCATACACTTCACCGCTTAATGTCCCACCTAAAAAAAGTCCACTAATTACTATTGCTAATAATTTTTTGCTAAATAATGTATTCATTTTTTTACCTATATTCTTTTAACGTTTAAGATTTCTAATTGCCGTTTTAACTAATTAAATCTTAAACTTAGATAATTGACCCATGCTCCAAATGAAGGCTATTTCAGAGAGTCTAAATTGTTTTTCTAGTTGAATGCCTGAGTGCAATCCATCAGCTCTTTGGCTCAACGCTATTAGATAGTCTGAAGTATTGATGTCTCCAGCCTCCCAACGAGCGTTTAGCAACCTCGCGCTATTATCAATTCGGTTTTGCATAAGGTTTTGCCATCGCTGATAGTATTTTTTACTGATCATGAGGGATTCATAGTTGGCCTGAGCTTCAAAAGAGCGTTTTCGATAAATGGATTGGAAATAAGCTTCCGCAGCAACGGCTTCTGAATATGCCGCTTTAGTAGCATCGGAATAGTTATTTCTGATATTCAAAGGCATAGAGAATGTTAAGCCAACGATATTATCGTCACTATTTTTTCCTGCGCTAATCCCTATGGTGGGATTAGCTTTATTCTCTATGGTTGTTAGTTGTGCTTTAGCTTGTTGCTCTTTCCATTTTGCTTTAGCCAATTGTACTTGGGGGTGTTGTTCAATCCATTCAGCTTTGTATGAATAGTTTTCAACATCGAAATCAATAGAGATTTTACTGGCTAACTCTGGTGTCCAATCAGGCAGCAGCTCTTTAACTTTAACCTCAGCATTTTTTAGCTCTATTTGATATTCAGCTATTTCACTAAAAACTTGAGACAAGTTTAAGTAAACCAGCTCAGCATCTAGAGGCTCAAGTATTCCCGCCTTTTGTTTGTCTTCCACAATACTAAGTAAGGTTTGCAGTTGACTTTCTCTCTCCGTAGATAGCTGTGCAGTATCTTTCGCTGATTGCCAATTTGTCAAAGCAATTAACGCATCGGCCTTTTTTGAATCGATTAAATTCAATAAGTGCTGCTGGCTGGCATAAAGAGTTATCTCGCCAATTGACGTATTGGCAGAGCGTTTATCCCAAAAATCAATGGTCTGACTCAAACCGATTGAATAGTTATTAAAATCACCTTCTTTCTCAAAACTTGCGTCAAGCTCAGGGTTATATATTGCCTGAGTTAAGCTTTTTGCATGATGATTGCTTGCGATTAACAACTCTCTTGCTTCAATTATTTCGGGATCTTTATTTATTTGTGTGTCTAACCACGACTCACTTTTTTGCTTGCTGTAAGCGGCATATGAAATACTTACAAGCAGGCAGAATGACAGGCAAGTGCCTGTATTTTTTATATATTTATACATAAGACTTCTTAAATTTTAAGTATTAATCATCTCTCATTTACCGATTTTTAATCGATAAATGGACGGATATAATTTAGAAATTTAAGAAATAGGAGGGCGTAATATAGCGTCTAAAAATTCTTTTGTTTGATCGAATTGATAAGGTATTAGGTTGTTGTTATATAACTTTGTTGCACTATTTGAATTGCTAATTAATATCCACGATAAGTGGCTGCCGCTACAATGACCACAATGATGACAATCCTTGATATCATGAGGTTCATCATCAGCGTTTTCATTTAAAATATCGCGATCATCTTTATGGTCATGTTGAGTTTGCAGGTGCTCTACATCGATTTGATGATTCTCAGAAGTTGCAGACGCAATAGAGCTTATCGATTGTAGAACAATCGAAAGAACTAATATTATCCTTAAAGCAACAGTGAAATTCAAAATAGACACCCATAAAATTGTGAGATAAAACTATAACAAGAAGCGACAGTTGAGACTAGCTCTATGTTTCTTTTTCATGCTCATCTCTGCAAGTTTCTTTGGGAAACTCAAACTCAATGGTTGTATGAGACAATTTATATTCTGAAAGTTCAATTGCGATAGTTTGTTTTAATGCAACGAGTTCATTCACACTTGAGTTTTTAGATAACTCCAAATGAGCTGTTAGTACATGACTTTCTCCGTCTAACGACCAAAAGTGCATGTGATGAACCCCATTAACTTCAGGTAATTTAATTAAAGTTTGTTTGATATTCTGTTGAGTTTCTTCATCTGGAGCGGCTTGAAGAAACAAAACAAGTGTAGATTTTAGATTTCTGAAAACATTAAATAAAATAAATAATGTAAAACCAATTGATAGCAGTGGGTCTAGTATTGGCAGTTCTACAAATAACAACACAATTGAAACAATTAGAACGGCGACCCAACCCAGAACATCTTCCAGTAAGTGCCAAGTTAGTACTTTTTCATTTAAAGTTTCCCCAGCTTTTAATTTGAATACGGCATACCCATTTACGGCAACACCGAGTATCGCAAGCCCTAACATTCCTTCAACTACAGGCATTTCAGGGTTGGTTAGCCTTGGAATTGCTTCAAACAACACCCAAATTGAGCCAATTACTAATACAACGCCATTTACTAATGCCCCGAACAGTGTAAGTCGGCGGTAACCATAGCTGTATTTATCTGGCGCTGCTTTGTTTGAAAAACGACTTAATATCCATGCAAAGCCAATCGATAAACTATCTCCTAAGTCATGCACCGCATCAGCCATAATAGCGGTACTGTTGGTGAGCCAACCACCAATAAATTCGATGATCGTAAAGGTAACATTGAGAAAAAATGCCCAACCAATCCTGTCGTCTGTTCCATGTTGATGACTATGACTATGACTATGACTATGCATTTTGTACCTCCAGCGCTTTATTTTTTCTTAGATTAATGACATTGAAATTTATTAGGTGGCGGATCACTTTTTGATACATCCAGCGTTTGACTCCAGACAAATTAGTGCCTTTTTCAAGATAAAACTCATCAGGGGAATTATAAAGTCCAAAGTCGTCGTGAATCCCTTCTTTTTGAATATATGTGTCGGTTCCGCGCCAATCTGTATCTGGTGATGAAAAACATTTTGTTGCAACACCATAACCACAGAAATTGTCTTTTATTTGATTAAACTTTTGCTGTATTGAAGTGAGATATTGATTGTCTAAAATAAAGCCCTCTAAGTTGATCCAACGTCCTTCAAAGTAAACTTCAACCCAACTGTGAATAATGTATTTGGGTGCTAACCAAAAGACATAGTTAGGAATAGCTCCTTTTTGTAATTGCTGATCTATTGTAAACCCGTGAAATCGGTACTGAATTCCTAATCCACGTAATAAGGCCATTAAAAGGTTGCCCTTAGTGTTACATTGCCCGTATCCGTCAGATAAAACTTTACTTGCGGAAATATCGTCGCTTTCGTTATAGCCAAATAGTATTTCGTCTTTTACAAACTGATAAGCAGTGCCAATCTTGTTGTAGTCATCAAGCACATGCCATTTTCGCTCTGTTATTAATGATTGGATAGTGGGGTGTTCAAAATTAACTATCTCAGTTTTTTTAAGATATTCTTGATTCATAAGAGCTTCCTTACTTTGAATTGCAGCAGGTTGATTGTTTATTTTTATCTGATACTTCAGATGTATATTGAGCCGATACTAATTCTTGTTTGGCATCCGTTAATATCATGTAAGCACCTCGAAGAATTAACATTGAAATGATGCTACCAATAACAATATCAGGCCAGCGTTGTTCTAGCACCATGACAAGGATGCCAGCAAATACGACACCAAGGTTTGCGATCACATCATTAGCTGAAAATATCCAGCTAGCCCTCATATGCACTTCATCATTATTGTGCTTTCGTATAAGCATCAAACAAATGACATTAGCGATTAATGCCACAGAACCAACTCCAATCATAAACCAAGAATGAGGCTCACTTTCTCCAACTAGTCGCCTAGATATATCGAGAAGAATTAGAACCCCTAACCCCAATTGGAAATAACCACTTACTAATGCTGCATAAGCTTTATGTTGGATTGACTTCCCCACGGCATATAAGGCAATGGCATAGACGATAGCATCAGCTAGCATATCTAACGAATCAGCAATTAATGCGGTTGATTCAGATAACCAACCTAAACCAATTTCAAATACAAACATCGTGGCATTTATAGCTAAAAGCCAATAAAGCACTGTTTTTTGTTGGTCATCTTTTAATTCTACTTCACAGCCACAACCGCTCATTTTTTTACTCCGCCTTACTTGTATAATTCAAGTGTAAAACCTATAGTAACTATAGAGTCAAGTTTAAAAAGAAAATATTATGAAAATAGGTGAATTATCGAAAACATCCGGTTGTTCTATACAAACTATTAGATTCTATGAAAAAGAAGGATTACTTTCTGATCCAGAGCGTACAGAAGGTAACTTCAGATTGTATGACGTTACCGCTTTGAAGCAATTAGAATTCGTAAAACATTGTCGCAGTCTCGATATCTCTCTTATAGATATTAAACGTCTTATCGACCTAAAAAATAAACCAGAGGAAAGTTGCTCAAGTGTAAATGCGCTGATTGCGCAACAATTAGCTTTGGTAAAAAAACGCATGAAAGAATTAAAAGCCTTAAAAAACGAATTACAACAAATGGCTAGTACGTGTAATTCTGATAATACCATTGAAGGGTGTGGGATAATTAAGTCATTAGATAGCTAAAGTGATGTATAAAAGACTCTTTTTTAACTCACCTTGATTATTGATACAGGCTAATTAATAGTTATTTTCTTACCCACACGAACAGATTTGAGTTCCCCGGCAAACTCTCTCAACTAACAATAGAGATTTGTCGCTAGTATCGTGAGCACCTAACGTGACCATTTTGAGTCTACGAGACATTAAATTAATGTCATTAAGGACGTATTGTTTATCAATAAGCGAGCATACTCCTTCGCTGTATATCAATACCTTTGACGGGGATGTATATGCATTTACAAGATAAACGAGTCAGAATTAGAGATGTATCAACCATGTGCACTGGTATAACTTTTGACTACTAACCGTCAAATGAGATTATGAATGCTACATGTACCCCTTTGAAAAAACTGACGATAATCAAATATTCATAAATGTTTACACAGTATCAATTTACTTAGTCGAAAATTTACATTAGTATAGGCGATGTATATTTTTATGAGAATTTTATGTCTAAAGCATTTTCAAAAGTCTTAGTAATAACGCTTATGCTGTTTGCCTTTGTAGGGCAAGCATTTGCGTATTCTGCTATGTCTTGCGAAATGTCATCAGGTTCTCACGAATCACACATGAACATGGATCATTCCAAGATGAGTCATCATAAAGGAATGGATCATGGTGATATGAATAAAAGCAGTAATGGTCAATCAGAAGATTGTTGTGATGTTGAATGTGTTTGTCCTGCAAATGCTTGCTCATCTACGACAGTCCTATATTCCAGTGTTGATTCGACAGATATTCAAATATTGAGTGAATCTGTAGCTGCTCTGCAATCTAAACAACCTCATTCAATTTCCACTTCCCTTTATCGTCCACCAATTTTTGCCTAATACAGGATTAGTGCGTCCAAATTTCGCGCACATGTAATTAATTTTTCTGTTAGTCAATATAGCGTCGTAGCGCTATAGATATTTTCCAGCGATGTCTGGGGGCAAAAATGATCAATAAGTATTTAAAAATAGCAGTTGTAATGCTGCTTTCACCTGCGTTTGCAAACGCTAATGAACATAACCATGCAGACAATCACGACGTAACACCTTTGGAGTTAATCGTTTATAAAACCCCTACTTGTGGGTGTTGTAAAAAATGGATAACTCATATTGAAGACGAAGGGATTGTTGCGCACTCCAAAGATTTTCGAAACATCAGCAACATCAAAACTAAGTATGGTATCAAGCCTAATTACCGTTCCTGCCACACGGCAGTGAGTAGAAACGGATTTGCCTTTGAAGGTCACGTACCTGCTAAATTTATTCAGCAGTTCTTATCAGAAGAGCACCCGAATGCGATTGGGCTTTCAGTTCCAGCAATGCCAGTTGGCTCTCCCGGTATGGAAGTCGGTGACCGCTTTATGCCATACAAAGTGTTAATTCTATTTAAAGATGGAACGAGTGAAGTCTATGCAAAAGTTAAGACATACGAGGAGCAATTCTAATGAAATTGAACGCTTCAAACCTTACGTCACTTTCAACTGCACTAATACTCGGCTTATCTGTATTCTCAGTTCAAGCTGAGAAAGTAGTGTCGCTTGAACAAGCTATCACCTTGGCTCAGCAAAATGATCCTTGGCTTCATGGGAGTCGGTTAAAACAAAGTGCGGTTGAAAATAGAAGTATCGCTTCAGGTACTTTGCCTGACCCCAAAGTATCACTTGGGATAATGAATTTACCAACAGATACTTGGGACTTAGATCAGGAAGGAATGACTCAACTAAAGGTTGGTGTTTCTCAAATGTTTCCTAGAGGTGATAGTTTAAAGATTAAACAAGAGCAATTAAAAATTGAGTCAACGAAATTTCCACTGCTACGAGAGGATCGTAAGGCTAAACTGATAAGCCAAGTATCACAGTTATGGTTAGATGCTTACTTAGCCCAACAAACCATTAAATTGATTGAAGCGGATTGGGCGCTCTTTGAGCAGATGGCGGAAGTTACTAAAGCTAGCTACTCAAATGTTGTTGGTAAAACCAGACAACAAGATGTTATTCGTGCTCAATTGGAAATCGTGCAGTTAGATGACCGATTAACTTCGCAAAAGCAGAAACTAGAAACAACAATCGCTCGCCTTAATGAGTGGCTTCATATCTACGATGCTGCTGGCTTGAATGAATCATTCAACTATGATACGCAACCATTAGAGTTTAGGGTTTCTAAAAAGTTGCCTACAATTCATTTGAACAATTCAACAGTCCTAAAAGCATCTAATTACTCAAGAAATCTATTGGCTCAGGAGCTTTCGAATCACCCAGCCATACTTGCAATTGATATAAAACGCAAAGCTTCAGAAAAAGCAGTTGAGTTAGCTAAACAGCAATATGAGCCGCAATGGGGTGTTAATGCTAGTTATGCCTATCGTGACAATATGCCCTCTGGTGATAGCCGAGCTGATTTATTTTCTGTTGGAGTTACGTTTGATTTACCCTTGTTCACCGAGAACAGACAAGATAAGCAAGTTGCAGCTTCTATTGCAGATTCAGAGACTATTAAAACCGAGAAACTATTACTGACAAAGCAAATGATCAGTATGGTGGAAAAGGAGCTTAGACAGCTTAAGCGTTTATCTGATAGGCAATCTATCTATCAAGAACAACTCCTTAAACAAACTCATGACCAAGCAGAAGCGTCATTGACAGCTTACACAAATGATGATGGCGATTTTGCCGAAGTTGTTCGAGCAAGAATCGCAGAATTAAATGCCAGAATATCAGCCTTAAGAATTGATGTTGACGCACTTAAAACAGTTGCTCGTATCAACTATTTCTTTGCGCATTCTCAATCTAACTCAAATGCTGAACATAAGCCAATGCACACTTCGCACAGAATGAATCAGCACTTTGGAGAAAAATAATGTCAACGAATACTAAAACACCAAATTTGAAACTAGTTGCCGCCATCATCATTGGAGCAGCACTAGGTGCTGGAGCATTGAGCTTATATCAAGGTGCAGGTTCAAACAGCAATGCTGATGAAGCAACATTAGCAGAGAAAAAGCCTCTGTATTGGGTTGCGCCGATGGATTCTAATTACCGCCGGGACAAGCCCGGTAAGTCGCCTATGGGTATGGATTTAATTCCTGTGTATGAGGAAGAATCATCTGGTGATGACTTTGGCCCCGGAGCCGTAAAAATCGCGCCTCATGTAGTGAATAATCTTGGGGTTCGCACTGCTCCTGTTGAGCTTAAAAATATGCATACTGAAATCTCAACCGTAGGTTACGTTCAATATGATGAAGATAAGCTAATTCATATCCACCCACGTGTTGATGGTTGGATTGAAAAGCTCTACGTCAAAGCAGCAGGTAATCCTGTAGAGAAAGGGCAACCTCTTTACACGCTGTATTCTCCTCAGTTAGTTAACGCGCAAGAAGAGCTGTTAATAGCGTTAAAACGCAATAATAGCTCTTTAATTTCAGCAGCCAAAGATCGCCTTAAAGCGTTACAGCTTTCAGCAGACTTTGTTCAAAAGCTAGAAAAGACACGAAAGGTTCAGCAAACAATCACTTTTTACTCACCACAAGCAGGTGTTGTTGATGGTTTGAAGATTAGGGAAGGTTTTTATGTAAAACCGGGAAACACCTTATTAAGCATTGGTCAGTTAGATCAAGTTTGGGTTGAAGCAGAAGTGTTTGAACGTGACGCAGCCTTAATTAAAAAAGGACTTCCTGTATCAATGACACTGGATTATTTACCCGGTGAGGACTGGGCTGGTGTCGTTGATTATGTTTATCCAACATTGAACAGTAAAACACGCACACTCCGAGTGAGATTGAAATTTGATAACACAGACTATCAATTAAAACCAAATATGTTTGCACAAGTCTCTATTCACGCTAATCAAGCTGATAGCACCATCCTCGTGCCTAAAGAAGCCGTTATTAGAACAGGTAAACAGGACAGAGTAGTACTTGCGTTAGGTGATGGGCAATTTAAATCTATTGAAGTGACTATTGGCCGGGTTGATATCGACAGCATCGAAATATTAGACGGCTTAAATGAAGATGACGTTGTGGTGACATCTGCCCAATTCTTGATTGATTCTGAATCAAGTAAAAGCTCTGACTTTAAACGAATGACTCATGATGAAGTGCCTAACTCTGTTTGGATGCAAGGGGATGTTAATAGTGTTATGGCAGGGCACCGCATGGTTAATATTTCACATGGCCCTGCTGAAGCTTGGGATTGGCCTGAAATGGTTATGGATTTTACTGTGGCTGAAAAAGTCGATATTGACTCATTAAAGTCAGGTCAATCTTTGCACTTTGAAGTGAGCAAAACCGAAGATGGTGGATATGAAATTACTGGAATTCATATCATGAGTGAGCCTGAAGTATCATCAGCAACAGTATCTGGTTTGATCAATGCGATTGATATTGATACACGGATTCTAAATATTAGCAGAGGCCCAATAGAGAAATGGGATAGACCTGCTGCGACGATGGATTTTATCATCGCGGACAATATAGAAATGGTTGATTTCAATGTCGGTGATAATGTCACTTTCACTTTTGAGGTTAGAGATGACTTAGTTATCACTGACATTTCTCTTGAATCAGATGAACAACACGGCAAGGAAAATAAAGCTGCTGTTGATCATTCTAATCATTAAGTGGGAGAAAAATAATGATTGAATCAATTATTAGATGGTCTATCGGCAATCGTTTCTTTGTTTTGTTGATTACCTTAATTATCGCGTTTGGTGGTTTGTATTCATTACAAAAAACGCCAGTAGATGCACTCCCCGATCTTTCTGATGTGCAGGTGATAATTAAGACGAGCTATCCGGGACAGGCACCACAAGTAGTGCAAGATCAAGTGACGTTTCCCCTTACTACAGCCATGTTGTCAGTACCGGGAGCGCAAACTGTTCGTGGTTACTCATTTTTTGGTGATTCCTACGTCTATATCATTTTTGATGATGATACTGATTTGTATTGGGCTAGAAGCAGAGTACTTGAATACTTAAGCCAAGTAGCATCAAGCCTGCCTGATTCGGCAAAACCACAATTAGGACCTGATGCGACAGGTGTGGGTTGGGTATACATCTACGCTTTAACAGATAAGTCAGGAAACCATGATCTAAGCCAATTAAGAAGTATTCAAGACTGGTTTTTAAAGTATGAATTGCAAACTGTTCCGGGCGTGTCTGAGGTTTCCGCCGTTGGCGGTATGGTTAAGCAATATCAGGTACAAGTCGATCCCGACAAGCTCAGAGCTTATAACGTGCCGTTAAGTCATATCCAAATGGCACTTAAACGAGGCAATAAAGAAACGGGCGCATCTGTTGTGGAAATGGCGGAAGCTGAGTATATGGTTACTGCTACGGGGTATATTCAATCAGTTGGAGACATTGAGAAAATTCCACTTGGTATTAACGAACAAGGCACGCCATTGCGTATTGGTGATGTTGCTACCGTTAATTTAGGGCCTCAAATGCGCCGTGGTATCGCAGAGCTAAATGGTGAAGGAGAAGTTGTTGGTGGTGTTGTCGTTATGCGCTTTGGTGAAAACGCTCAACAAACCATAAACGGGGTAAAAGAAAAACTTGAATCGCTTAAATCTTCTCTACCAGAGGGGGTGGAGATTGTCCCTGTTTATGACAGATCGAAGTTAATAGATCGTGCTGTTGATAATCTTTGGAGCAAGTTGCTAGAGGAGCTTGCAGTCGTTGCTATTGTCTGTGTGGCTTTCCTATTTCATCTTCGCTCATCTATTGTGGCAGTTGTTACTCTGCCATTAGGTATCTTGGTGTCGTTCATTATCATGTATATGCAAGGCATCAATGCCAACATTATGTCTTTAGGCGGTATCGCTATTGCGATTGGTGCGATGACTGATGGTGCAATAGTGATGATTGAAAATATGCACAAGCATATGGAGAAAACACCACTAACAGATGAAAATCGCTGGCAAATTGTTGCTAAGGCTGCGAGTGAAGTAGGCCCTGCACTATTTTTTAGCTTACTGATCATTACAGTCTCATTCTTACCTGTATTTATCTTGGAAGCGCAAGAAGGAAGAATGTTCTCTCCGCTCGCCTATACAAAAACCTATGCAATGGCGGCATCAGCAGGTTTGGCGATCACATTGGTGCCTGTTTTGATGGGCTACTTTATTCGAGGCAAAGTTGTTTCTGAAAAGAAAAACCCGTTAAACCGATTATTGATTGCTATCTACATGCCTGTTTTAAAGCAAGTCATGAAGTTTCCAAAATCGACAATAGTAGCAGCAATATTAGTGACTATCGTTGGCTTTTGGCCTGTAGATAAAATTGGTAGTGAATTCATTCCGCCATTGGATGAAGGCGATCTCATGTATATGCCTACTACCTACCCCGGTATTTCAATTGGTAAAGCAAGGGAGATATTGCAGCAAACAGACAAGCTTATTCGCACTGTGCCAGAAGTTGAAACAGTGTTTGGTAAAGTAGGAAGAGCTGAAACTGCAACCGATCCTGCACCTTTAACCATGATTGAAACCTTTATTCAGTTGAAGCCTCAAGAAGAGTGGCGTGAGGGAGTTACAACAGAATCGTTAAAAGCTGAGTTTGATAAATTGGTTAAGTTTCCGGGCTTAACGAATGCTTGGGTTATGCCAATCAAGACCCGAATCGACATGTTAGCAACAGGCATAAAAACGCCTGTGGGTATTAAAGTCGCCGGACCAGAGCTTGATGTGATTCAGGAAATCGGCCAACAAATAGAGCAAATTTTACCCGAAGTTACAGGCACAGCATCAGTTTACTCAGAGCGAGTTGCAGGTGGACGATATATCAAGGTTGATATTTCACGCGATAAGGCAAGTCGCTTTGGGTTAAACATCGAAGATGTTCAACAAGTGGTTTCTACAGCTATTGGTGGTATGAACGTTACCCAAACGGTAGAAGGTCAAGAGCGTTACCCTGTTAACTTACGCTATCCGCAAGACTATCGAGACTCTCCTGAGCAGCTATCACGATTACCTGTTGTAACACCAAGTGGTCAACGCATTGCACTAGGTGATGTCGCAGATATTCGAGTTGAGAACGGTCCGCCGGGAATTAAGAGTGAAAATGCTCGTTTAAATGGCTGGACGTTTATCGATATAGACGGTGTTGACGTAGGTACTTATGTTGAAAGTGCAAAAATACACTTGGCTAATAATCTAAAACTACCAGCAGGTTATTCAATTACTTGGGCTGGGCAATACGAATATATGGAAAGAGCGAAAGAAAAGCTCACCTATGTATTGCCTTTAACACTCGCCATTATTGTTATTCTACTTTACTTAAACTTCAGAGCGTTTAGTGAGGTGGCTATCATTATCGTTACCTTGCCGATGGCGATGATTGGTGGCTTATGGTTGATGTATCTGGAAGGGTTTAACTTTTCTGTGGCTGTTGGCGTGGGCTTTATTGCTCTAGCTGGGGTAGCGGTTGAGATTGGTGTGATAATGTTGGTCTATCTCAATCAGGCACTTGCTGAGCTTAAGGAAAAAGCTGAAGAGCGAGCTGAACCTATCTCTGATGATGCATATCAAGATGCATTATTGCACGGTGCAGGCTTACGAGTTCGTCCAGTAATGATGACAGTTGCAACAATCATTATCGGCTTGATGCCCATTTTATATGGTACAGGAACAGGTTCGGAGATTATGAGTCGTATTGCTGCACCTATGGTAGGCGGAATGACAAGTGCTGTGCTACTCACTCTTATTGTGCTCCCAGTAATTTACTCAATCGTTAAAAAGCCAGAATTAAACGCCTTTAACAAGGAGCTTTCTAAGGCGGAGCTAAAAAGTAATGCTTAGCGAAGTTAAGAAACCATAAATAGCAATTTCAATAAACTAAAATAGAGGTAAATATGAAAAAACTAATTAAATTTTTAACCGTAATCAGTGTCGTTTTTAGTAGTGCGGTATTTGCGCATGTGCATCTTGAAAAAAGTGTGCCTGCTGATAATGCAATGCTAATGAATCCTCCAGAAGAATTAACTTTGATGTTCACCAAAGAGGTACGGGTTGTAAAAGTTTCATTGGCCAATAAACAAGGCGAAGAATTTAAATTTGGATTCGAGCCTTCTAAAGTCGCTACTAGCAAATTTATATGGAAACTACCTAAGTTAGCTCCTACAAACTATATCGTTGATGTGACCTTCTTAGGTAACGATGGTCATAAAATGAAACATAGCTTCGGCTTTATGGTTCACTAAAATAAGGCGGTGTGATTGATATGGAAATGTATATCTGGAATACAGTCATTGTACTGTCAAAAATTGCATTTTACGTCGGCTTTGCCTGTATTGCCGGCTATACATTTTTCAGACAAATTTTTGAGCAAAATGAGTCTCATAATAATTCGGTAATAGCGCAGTTTAAATGGATAAAGACTTCAATGATTGTCGCTTTGGTTGCAAATGCTATTTGGTTTTTCGCTAATACAGGCTCAATGGTAGAAGAAGGTATTAAGGGGGCGCTAGACCCTGATATGTTGGCCATTATGTGGGACTCATCTGTCGGCAATAGTGCTTTGCTTCGAGGCTTTGGACTAGTTATAGCAATAGTCACTTTAGCGTTACCTTTCAATTTTAAATCAGTGGTACTGAACAAGTACTTAAAACAAAGTGTTTTAGTGTCTAGCTTATTAACCTTAGCTTACTCGTTCACGTTACTGGGCCATGCTTCTGAGTTAGGCGTAATTGAAAAAGGCTTTCTGATGTTTCACGTGCTAGTTATGGCGTGGTGGTTTGGAGCGTTATGGCCACTAAAACGGGCTTGCTCACAACTAAGTTATACAGAACTTCATTTGCTGATGGAAAGCTTCGGTAAACAAGCAAGTTTTACATTGAGCCTATTGTTGGTAGCAGGCCTCTGGCTCGTGATTCAATTGGTCGGAAGTCTTGATGCACTAATAAGCTCAAGTTACGGACAAACACTGTTGATTAAATTGGCCCTTGTAGTGTCTATTTTGGCACTTGCTGCTAAACATAAACTAATACTCGTTCCACAACTTAAAAATAGTCAAGGCAGAGAGGCGTTATCTAAATCTATCTCGATAGAAATGGTAGTAGCTTTTGCCATTTTATCTGTAACGGCTGGGCTTACTAGTGTTGTTGGCCCTGCAAATTAAAACCTAAAAGAGAGAATGAAAATGAAAACAATAAATATATTACTCGTTTTATTAATGACGTTTAGTTTCGCAGTAAACGCTCATGGTGATAAGAACAAAGACAAAGGTTTGTTTAAAGGTATAGATACCCCTGCCGCAAAAGTTGTTTTGGCATTTCATCAAGCACTTGAAACGGGCAATCAAAAACAGGCTAGAGCGCAGTTAGCGGACGATGTCACCATTTTCGAGGGTGGCCGCGTTGAAAGGAGCGCTGATGAATATGCTCATCATCATATGTTGTCGGATATGAAGTATTTAGCAGCGATGAAGAGCGACACACTTGAACATCAAGTGACGATACTTGGAAATACCGCTATCTCTGCTTCGCGCAGTCATACTAAAGGCACTTACAAAGGTAAAGAGCGCGATTATCAAAGCATGGAAACGATGGTGCTGGAAAAACAAAACGGTGAATGGAAGATCAAGCACATTCATTGGTCACATTAATTTATTGGTCAAACAACGGAGAGTAAAATGAGAATTAAAGATCCATTACATCAAGTTTCTACGCCACGTAGACGCTTTGTACAAGGATTAGCTGCTGGCGGTGTGTTAGCTGCTTTTCCAAGTATTCTTCATGCTGCTTCATCTTTAGTGGCGGGAACAATAACAGGTACTGTGCCCGAACTAAGTGGGGAAGTAATAGATCTGGTGATAGATGAGTCACCAGTAAACTTCACAGGTGTTGTAAGAATGGCTACTACAATCAATGGCTCAATACCAGCGCCTACCTTGCGCCTTAGAGAAGGTGATGATGTTACGATTAGAGTAACGAATAAATTATCAGTACCGAGTTCAATTCATTGGCATGGCATCATTCTTCCGTATCAGATGGATGGCGTTCCGGGTATTAGCTTTAAAGGGATAATGCCGGGTGAAACCTTTGTTTATAAATTTAAGCTGCAACAAAGTGGCACGTATTGGTATCACTCACACAGTGGCTTTCAAGAAATGACAGGTATGTACGGTGCATTAATCATTGAACCAAAAGAAAAGGATATTATTAGTGCTGATAGTGAACATGTTATCCAATTATCTGATTGGACAGATGATGACCCAATGGATTTGTTTCGTAAGTTAAAAGTACAAAGCGGTGGATTTTGCTTTTGCTAATACCATAATTACTGTCTCCCTTAATCAAAAAGGCCATCTCTCCGTGCAGAACATCGGGGATGGCATACCCAATGGCATGGCGGATGCCCTTTTCGATTCGATGGTGTCGATTCGAGGTGAATCAGAGGATGATACACAGCTGCATTTAGGCTTAGGGCTTCATATTGCTAAGATGATTACTCAGTTTCATGGCTTTAACATCCAAATTGCAGAACGGCCTTGCGACAATATAGATATTAGTCGGGCAAAAGGTGTGGTTGTAACTTTAGCACCGTCTGTTAAATAAGCCTCAATGGAACTAGTTCTTAGAATCATACAAAATTACTGTTTCGTAGGGAGCTGCTCCCATTTGTATTTTCTGAAACGCGACATAATCGCCCTCAGGTGATTTTTCACAATTGGCATTGAGCACCACGTTAATGTCTGCAAAGTCATTCAATCTAGGTTAGTGTGCACTAGCAACAAATGGGTATGTGCAATCTAAGACCAACAAGTCGATAGTATTTAATTTGCCCAAGACAATTGGATACATAACCATACACTCGAAATCTAGCTACCTCGTTTACCTGATCATGCCCAACCTGATATAAAAACTAGGTGCATACCGTTAAGTGAGTCATTCGCTCCAACCCATACAGTACAGCGATCTACACTTAACAAGTCCGCTATACGGAAAAATTTTCGCATTTTATCTGAGGGCGTTACTTACTAAATCTAACATCAATAACTTGATCACCCCCCCACCTAAATTTATGCGTGACAAATACATTTTGGAACAGCAAAAAAGCGGACGGATGATTTACCCTAGGGAAGAAGCATCCGTCCGCTTTTACTATGAAAGTTTAATGAGTCGTAATCATATACTTTTTGGGCTCGAATTCCTTCACCCACCCGTCATTAACCAGTTTTTTCACTATTTCTCGAAACTTCCGTTTCTTAGAGTCATCAGACAAGTCACCTTCAACCTCTTGGATAAATGCCTTTTGCCATTCAGATTTATCAGTCATGAATGTTTTTAAAGCAATGTCCATGTGATCTTGGGTCTTATTCCGTGTCACAAAAGCTACTGGAATTACACAAGCTCCAGTGATCGGTTTCCCTGAATCATCCAATTCATCCAGCTCGACAACTTCTATACCGAAGCTTAAAGGTGGCAAGTCATCGCTTGCATCTTTTTGCTTCTCGCACTTAAGTTCGCAGTGCTTGACCTGTTGAAATACAAACGGATCCACTACATAACTATAGTCTATATTAGCCCTTAGCGATGATGCACCTCGGGAACCATTTTTTGGGTTTTTCCCTGTATGGTGAACAAGCATAACAGCAGTGTTATACTTTCGCATCAGGCACTCTAAGTTGATAACAACTTTAGCCATATCCTCATTGTTATTTTCACTAGATTCCATCAAGTGCCTGGAAAGAGTATCAACGATTATTAAATCAGGAGGGGTATCCAATTCATCAATTGCATCGATCACTTCTTTCAAGCCAGCATCCGAATCGATACCAATAGCACGTTCGGAAATACTGATATTGCTGGTATCAATTTCAATATCCCTGACTTTCTCTATGGATTTCAAGCGTCGAGTCAAGCCATTATGGCCTTCACCAGCCATTATGAGAACATGTCCCTGTTTGGTGCTTTTATCACACCAAGCCAAACCGTTAGCAACACAAACAGCCATATCAAAGGCAATGTGTGATTTACCTGCGCCTGATGGCCCATATATCATGCCAACAGATTGTGATGGAATATAATCTCTAACAAGCCATTCGACAGCTAGTGATTCATTGTATACATCGGCTAGGGGTAAAAAGCGATATTTTGACTGCAGCGGAGATTTATTTCTGTTCATATTTTTTCCTTATTGCTTTTTTCGTTAAGCAAATCTAAATTTATTTTCATTTTCTCAGCCAATGCGATAACATCATCTTTGTTATGAGTAAGGTGCTTCACGGTTGCTGAGTGTGATTGTTGAGGCATTTTTTTTGTCTTAAATAAAGTGACATCCAATCTATAACGGTAGTGTCCATAGGTAATCAAACCATTCACTTCCACCGTTTTCTGGTAGTAAGTAGTGATACCAACTCCATTTTGTCGTAACCATTTGATTACCAACGGAGGATTGCGAATACCTAGTTTTTTTAGCTCGAACACAGAAGCACTACCGTGTTGAATCAGATGTTTGTACACCCTCTTCATCAATGGTGACATTGTAGAATAACTAATCATTGTAATTCCTCCATGTCACGTGCATCGATTCGGGATTGGATCCACTCATCGACTTCTGCCTCAACCCATGCACTCGCACGCACGGCTAATTTACATGGTTTAGGGAATTGACCTTTTTTCATTAGGTCATAAAGGAAGGAACGGGATAAACTGGTTTTGTCTACCACCTCGTTCATTTTTATTAAGGTTGCCATTTGTATGGTCTCCTACTTTTGCACTACGAAACGTATGCCGCGTGCTTCAGAGCCATATAATGTTTTCTTGGTTTGCGCATTAATTTGCACAAACAAATGTGCAAGTGATTTTTTTACCTTTTTTTTCGTAAGCGGGAGCATGCCTCTATAAATGTTTTCTTTTTAACTACCTTGCCATTCGATTTGAGCACGACATCATTAGGTGACGCAGCTACATAAGGTATTAAGTCTTCCTCGAAGCAATCTACATATGAAAAGCAATTATGGTCATTGTCAAAATTTTCCGTTCTTTTGGAAATCCAACCAAAAAGTTCTTCATTTGTTTCTTTATCCCCCAGTTCATCCATTGCAAGCGTAATTGCCTGAATGTAGTGATCTTTTTGCCTGCCAGACCTTTTGGTCTTTGTGCCATCTATGCACTTATAAATGTCGTCTAGTCCAACAGAATAAATTTTCGATAGAGAATTGAATTTGTATGAGGTGTCATCTTGTGTGAACACAAGCGACAGCTTTTCTCCCTCTAATTTTTTATGTAACCAGAGTTCCTCAAGAGCTTCATCACTAAGTTGTCGTATCTCACCGCGTTTGTAATCAATACAAATTTGTTTTTCAGCAACTAGCAAAAATTTTTCGGTCTCATCATAAGTATTAATCAGCTCAACTTCATCGTAGTATGCGACTATATTTTCTTTAATTACTGTATAGAGTGGCATTTTCTCGATTATTGATTTCTTTATGTAGTCTAAACAATCTAAAGTTCGTGCTGTCGAGAGGTTTTCCAGATTTAGCAGTGTGATTTTTGGCATTTTAGATAACTCAACCTGAGCATGATTTATTTGAATGCTTTACAGAGAATAAATTGTATTAAGTGCGATGTAATAATTTTTCGATTTCGTTACTAGTCTAACGCAATGGTATTTGATAATAAACTAATAAGCACCAAGTGGTGGGTTAAACGGTGGGCAAATCATATAAATACAACTAAAATATAACTCAAATCCTTGTTTTAATTAAGTTAAATAATATTAATATATATTCAGATCCAGAATATCGAATAAAATCTATTAGCGTTCTTAGTTATCCTTAAAGCCCAGTTTTTACTGGGTTTTTTGTATTGTTGATAGTGCCAATCCGGCAATCAGTCGGAGACAACAATGAAAAATGAACATGACAGTACCCAAATAAGAGTATGTAAGCAGACTAAGGATGGCGAAGTATGCATAGAGACAAATCCGTATCGTATCCCTGTCGAGGTGTTGCGAAAACACAGTTTGTCAGTATTTAATTGTCGACGATATTTCAACAAGTAATATGAAGTTTGGCGCTACTTGTTGAATAGCAAGTGGCGCTTCACTATAGGTGTAAAGTCGATATAATCTTCATTGTGATAAAAATGAGCAGAATAGTTTTTCGAAGCTCAGCAGTCCTTAATATTTAATTTTCGTAAAAAAACGTCATCCATACACAAAACTAGTCGCTTTTTGTCTGATGCGATTACTTACTAGTTATTGATAACTCCTGACCATACCCCGTGTAGGATCAAAAACAAGCTTTTATTTAAACTAGGGGTAAATACATCTGATTATGTAAAAGACGCTTAGTGTTTTACTTACATAAAAGGTTTATGAACACTCAGCCTTACGTGCCATGCATACGTATTCAAAATCTCAACTATTGCACACAAGCATATTAACTATTACAGTAACTTAATCGTTTAAGCTTGCTAAGTAAAAGAAAAATGAAATTGAAGCGGGTGAATATTATCAAACTGTGCATTTTAGGTTTTCTAACATTACTATTGTTGGGATGTTCAAATATTTCCCAAACTAATAATCAAAACGACCTTATTGTTA
>Ga0233426_10001047_pt1 | contig 26914 bp, 22 predicted proteins | sample SI_118_April2016_6_FD_179875 | JGI IMG/M metagenome (GOLD analysis project Ga0233426, IMG submission 179875) | Seawater microbial communities from Saanich Inlet, British Columbia, Canada - SI_118_April2016_10_MG | ecosystem: Environmental > Aquatic > Marine > Inlet | place: Canada: British... | reverse complement strand
TTCCTCCTGAAACCACACTCACCGCCGTATTTCCTGCACGGAGTCTCAAGGTTTTCCCTGAAAGCTTATGAGTACCACAGATTCTATTCCCGCCTCTACTGTTCCTACCAGGGGGGCCTCCAGTGTAAGTATCAAGCTCAGTCGGGATGACTATGCTTTGCGAACCGGACTCGTGGTCGTAATCAGTTTGCTGGCAATTTTAGTAGTTTTACCACTTTATTCCCTGCTCTCCAAAAGTCTGGAAGATATGGACGGGAATTTTGTCGGGTTACAGAACTTTCAAGAATATTTACAAACTCCATCGCTTTTAACTTCTATCACAAACAGTTTAAGCGTTGCTTTTTTCTCGGCAATAATTGTGCTGGTGCTGGCTTTTATTTATGCTTATGCACTGACTAGAACCCAGATGCCGTTTCGTTTGTTTTTTCGGGGAGTAGCGCTGATACCAATTCTTGCACCTTCGCTGCTCGCGGCCATTTCATTGATTTACTGGTTTGGAACTCAAGGTGTACTTAAATCGTGGTTGTTCGGTGCTTCGATATACGGCCCCATCGGTGTCATTATGGCTTCGTGTTTCTGGGTATTCCCTCATGCGCTGATGATTTTAATTACAGCACTTTCTACGGCAGATGCCAGACTGTACGAAGCAGCTGAAGCCTTACGAACTTCTAAGTGGCGCATATTTTGGACCGTTACGCTACCGGGAGCGAAGTACGGAATTCTCAGCACGGGCTTCATTGTTTTTACACTCGTCATCACAGATTTTGGCGTACCGAAAGTCATCGGTGGAAATTTTAATGTACTGGCGACTGACGTGTACAAACAAGTCGTCGGTCAGCAAAACTTTGAGATGGGGGCTGTAGTTTCGCTGGTTTTGCTCCTGCCCGCAGTAGCCGCTTTTATCGCCGACCGCTGGGTACAGAGCAAACAAGTCGCCATACTTTCCGCACGCGCAGTACCTTTTCAACCAAAATCTGAACCCTTGCGCGACTGGCTCCTGTTTGGATTTTGTACAACAATAGCATTCATTTTCCTGGCAATGCTGGGGATGGCTGCCTACGCTTCTTTCGTCACATTCTGGCCATACAATCTCACACTTTCACTCAATAATTACGACTTCGATTTAATGGATGGCGGTGGTTGGGAAGCCTATTTCAATTCAATCCGGATGGCTATTTACTGTGCCGTGTTTGGTTCCGGGCTGATATTCTTTGGCAGCTACCTGGTTGAAAAAGCAAGAGGGGTTTCATGGCTGCGTACCATTTTACATTTGATCGCCATGATGCCGCTTGCCATTCCCGGATTGGTTTTGGGGATTGCCTACATTTTCTTTTTTAATCATCCGGACAATCCACTCGGTTTCCTTTACGGAACCATGGGGATTCTTGTGATCAGCACAATTGTTCACTTTTACACCGTCAGCCATCTTACCTCTCTCACTGCACTTAAGCAGCTTGATCCGGAATTTGAAACCGTTTCACTTTCCCTGAAAACCCCTGTCTGGAGGACCTTTGGGAAAGTGACTCTTCCGGTTTGTCTACCGGCTTTGCTGGATGTGGCGAGCTATCTTTTTTTGAATGCGATGACCACTGTTGCTGCTGTGGTTTTCCTCTATTCTCCGGAAACAATGCTGGCCTCAATCGCCGTGCTGAACATGGATGATGCAGGAGACATTGCACCTGCTGCTGCCATGGCCTTGATGATTGTATATACTTCTGCAGCCTTCCGGATGCTCCACGCACTGCTTTCCCGTTATCTCAAACGCCGCACCCAAGATTGGCGTAAACGCTGACGCAACTTTATACTCAACACGTGTAAAATGCAGGTCGGGTTTGGTGTAGCCATAAACCAACTTGCAAATAAATCCAATTATAACCCTTTTTCAGAATAAAAATCATGTCCGTAGTAATCTTTGAGCTGGACAAAACTTTAATTAGCGGTGACAGTGATTTTCTATGGGTGTATTCATCCATGAAGCCGAAATTGTTCATGCTGATGATAAACAAAACGACAAAACCCTAGACGGCTCAACTTTCTGTTCCGACTCTTAGAATGATCCGATGTTGAAATTAGATGGGAATCCTATCGCTGTCAATGCTGATCCGATTTTGAGAAAAACAGTTCAGGAAAACGGTTGGCGTATTTTGGATTGGATGTAGAGAATATTTTGCGGTTTTTTATCCCGGTAATTTTAATTTATTCTACAAACTATTTTGAGGGAACACAGATTTAAAAGACTGGAAATCATTTAATCCTGAAAATCTACTTTCGCCTATGTGTAATTTTTTTTGGCATGAGATGACAGCTTTGTTAAAAAATAATTGCTGTGTGTTAAGTAACTTTGAGGACTTCAACCTTGAAGATCAAGTCTGCATCTGGCGGGATACCCATAGAGGAAACACCTTGCTGACCGTAGGCTAGTTTGGCTGGTATTTTTATTTGAAGCTTTGTTCCCTCTCTCACTCCTTTGAGAGCTTCGTCCCAACCTGAGATTACACTACCTTTCCCCAGATCAAATTCAAAAGGACGGCGCTTAGCCCGGCTGCTGTCAAACATTTTATAATCCTCAGCCAGCCAGCCTTCATAGTGGACTTTGATATGGCTACCGTCTTTTGTTTTATCTCCATGACCAGGGCGTTCTACATAGATTTGAATGCCAGATCCGGTTTGTTTAAAAGCAGCATCCAAGGCCAGTTGGGGTCGCTTATTTGTTTTAGCTGCTTGCTGCTGAGTTAACGCGGATGTACCGACTTTCATCTACAAGCAAAGATGGCAGGAGCTTGTTCTCCAAGTATTGTCATTTGTATAGGTGCCTTGTTGTCACCCTGAGCAATTCCTTTGTTTACATCAAGGTATAAATTGATCGTGTTCCCCTGGAGGTGATATTTACCGGACTGAACTTCCGCACTACCTTCAAGTAAAATGGTTTTCTTAATCTCATCAAAGTTGGCTTTATCAGCTTTGGCGACACGACCAGGTTGTTCAAAACATACTCCCTGTTCAGCACGAATGGACTGTAATTCCTGTAACTCATTAAGCCGTAGAGTTATTTTTCCTGCATGAATATAGAGATTATCCGGAGTACGCTCCATTTCCACATCACCCTCAAACATAGCCAGATGTTTGATATTATCCAAAACCCCACGGGAAGCTAACAACAGCACTTTCTTCTGTTCCGTATTTTCTTGATTTTCTGTTTCTTCTTCCTGAGTCTTGATATTTGAGCTTTGTTCGTTGCGGTTTGTTTCCAATTCACTGAGATTGGCCTCAACCTTAATTCGTCCTTCTTTGCTGGCATCCTTTCCTTCCAGGGTTGCATGCTGAAGCAGAATATTAACAAAAACAGTGTTACTGATTACACTGCCTTGACTGGCTTTCATGATCACATTCCCCTGCAACTTCAATGTCTGTTGAGGCGTCTCGATCGATTTTGTTTCTGAAGAATCTATGTCCAAAGTTTGATCTTCAAGATCAATCTGCGTATAAATCGCAAAATCTGAGCGAACCTCACGGTCCCACTGTTTAACGCTCACTCCACCTTCACCGATCAACTTCTCAAAGTTTTTTCCTTTTCCCGAAACCAGACGAAGTTTGGCTGTAGTTAATTCAATGTTTTCTCTTGGAATAACACCTTTAACATTTCCGCGAAAAACTGCTGCATTCTCATTAAGATCGCTGCTGAATTCATCTGCCTGTATTTTTATTTGCTGAGTTGAGGCATAGCGCATGAGAAGATCACTTTCCTTTTTAGTGAGCCGTATTGGAAGCGCTTCAAGAAAATCCTTAAGGTTAAGGTAGTGTGTGTTAAGGATTGGTGAAAGCATTTCAGTTAGTGCTTTTGAGAAACCTTCTCTTTGCAGGTGATCTAGTGTATTGCGGGTGATTTCGAAACCACTTGCCGGTGCCGCAAGGCTTGCTTGTCTATAGTTCCACGCAGGTTCAGTTGTAGCAATACTGAAAAATAACAAGAAGACAGAAAATATATTTTTTATTTTACGCTTAAACATTTGACGTGTCGGCTATCTTTTTTGAGGTTTCTTGATGATCTGAACATGACTTCCGGTTAAGATAGGACGCCTCAATGAAAGAAGTAAACAAAGGATGCGGTTTAAGTGGTTTTGACTGCAGTTCCGGATGATATTGACAGCCGATAAACCAGGGATGTTCTGTAAGTTCAATCGTTTCTACCAAATTGCGTTCCGGGTGACGCCCTGAAACAGTCAGTCCTGCCTCTTCAAATCTGGGAACAAAGTAATTCATCACTTCATAGCGGTGCCTGTGGCGCTCTGAAATAGTTGTTTTGTTATAAATTTTTTCTATCCTAGTTCCTTTTTCCAGAATTGTGGTTTGGCTGCCCAGACGCATTGTACCACCTGTCTCCTCTTGTCCCTCTTGTTCAGGCATTAAATCAATCACGTTTTCTGGATGATCCGGACGTGACTCCCCGGAATTTGCCCCTTCAATTCCTACAACATTTCTAGCAAATTCCACAATTGCCATCTGCATTCCAAGACAAATTCCAAAAAATGGAATATTCTTTGTCCGTGCAATTTTGATAGCAGCAATTTTTCCCTCAGTTCCACGCTCTCCGAATCCCGGCGCAACCAAAACACCATCCATTTTTTTTAATTGACTCAACACGTTTTTCTCTGTCAATAATTCAGAATCAACATAGTGCAAATTTACTTTAAGCTGGTTTGCAATGCCGCCATGCAGTAAAGCTTCGTTGAGGCTTTCATAGGAATCCCGATGCGCAACATATTTTCCGATAAAAGCAATATCCACCTCATCATGGTGATTTTTATAACTATCAATTAAATCGACCCATGGTTGTAGTTTAGGACTACCGGTCCATATTTGCAGATAGGTCATGATTGTATTGTCCAATTCCTCCTGATGAAACTGCAACGGTACTTCATAGACCAAATCTACGTCAAGTCCATTTATAACAGAATTTGCAGGAACATTGGTGAACAGAGAAATCTTGCTGCGAACTTTATCAGTCAGCATTTCCGAAGTTCGGCAGATGAGAATATCAGGTTGAATTCCGATTTCCCTAAGCTTACCTACACTGTGTTGAGTAGGCTTTGTTTTCATTTCAGATGTCTGCACAATTAAGGTAAGGTGAACAAACAAAGTGTTTTCTCTTCCGTGATCATGCCGGTATTGACGAATTGCTTCGAGGAATGGCAGGGACTCAATATCTCCAACTGTTCCACCAATTTCAACAATACAAATATCTGCGTTTGAGGCAGCCGCAGTTTTAGGGTTATTATCGGACAACCTGGCGGCTTCAGAAATCGTGTCTTTTATTTCATCAATCACATGTGGAATCACCTGAACAGTTGCACCCAAATATTCCCCAGCTCTTTCTTTACGAATAACTGCATCATAAATTTGACCAGTTGTACGGTTGTGCCTGCGGTTCAATACAGCATTTGTGTAGCGTTCGTAATGTCCAAGATCCAAGTCTGTTTCTGCACCATCCACCGTGACAAAAACCTCTCCATGCTGAAAAGGATTCATTGTGCCAGCATCGACATTTATGTAAGGATCCAATTTCATCAAGCTGACTGTCAATCCCCTTGCTTCCATCAGTGCCCCGATAGAAGCTGCGGCAATACCTTTCCCCAGACCGGAAACTACTCCTCCGGTAATAAAAATAAATTTAGTTTGCATAAATTTAAGTGTTTTGTTTATTGGAATTACTTTTCAGTTAAAAAAGTTTGAACTTTAAAACAGCATGAAAGTTTTCTCAAGCCAAATGAATAAATCAATCTCCGCAAATATGGACGACAATATTTCTGGAATGTCCGCGTGAACGGTGTTCCCAGAGGAAAATCCCCTGCCAAGTTCCTAAAAGCATCTTAGCACTGGCAATCGGTATTTGCTCAGAAGTCTTTGTCAATGCACTTCGGATATGCGAAGGCATATCATCCGGACCCTCCGTAGTGTGAGTATAACCTAAATCGTTTTCCGGAACCAGCTTTCCGAAAAAATATTCCATATCTTGTATGACATCCGGATCTGCGTTTTCTTGAATTAAAAGACTGGCTGAAGTGTGACGGACGAAAATATTACAGAGTCCAGAAGTTATTTCAGACTCACTAATCACTTGCTGTACCTTGCAAGTGATTTCCTGAAGACCTTTTCCACTGGTCTGAATTTGGAGAATTTGTTGATAAATCTTCATTGCAGATCTGCAGTTCAAGTGACAGGAAGTTCAATCGTAAAACAGACACCTCCGGTATCAAGATTCCGGAAGCGGGTAAAGCCGTTGTGATCGGAAATAGTTTGACTGACAATAGTCAAACCAAGACCGGTTCCCTGTTCTTTTGTCGTCGTGTATGGTTCAAAAAGATCGTCTGATATTTCTGGAGCAATACCGGTTCCGTTATCCTCTACATCCATGCTGATGATGTTTAAATCCGGTACATGGCGGGTACGGACAATAATTTGGCCTTGACGGAAAATTCGTGAAAGTGCCCCTTTTTTTTCAATTGAACTGATTGCATTGTCCACTAAATTTATGACTACACGCCTAATTTGTTCTCCGTCAAGTGGAAGTTGCGGTAGTGTGTCACTCAACTCTGTGGTCAGTGAAATTCTGGCAGGCATGTTTTCATGATAAAGCTGGAGTGCTTCATTGATAATCTTATTTAGATTACTCATTTGGGGATTTGATTCTGGAATTTTAGCAAAATTTGAAAACTCACTAACCATCCGCTTGAGGTGTTGAACTTCATTGATAATAGTCTGAGTTGATTGTTGAAGGGCTACATCATCCGAAACTTCCCCTGCATATTTCCTGTGGATACGCTCTGCTGAAAGCTGAATTGGAGTAAGTGGATTTTTTATTTCATGTGCAATCCGTCTTGCTACTTCCCGCCATGCCCGTGCACGCTGCAGCCGCTGAATTTCAGTGATATTGTTGTAAACGCAAACCATGCCGGCAGAAAGACCTTCATTGTTTCGAAGAAGAAGCAGAGTTGCAGAAACTTGAACGGGCCCCTCTTTTTTGTGGACTACCAGGTTACGAGAAATGGAACGTTCTTTTGTGTTCTCAATTTGTTTTACCATTTCCTCAAACTTTATCAGAGATTCTTTTTCCAGAACTTCCCGGTAGTGTTTGCTCCCCTCACTGCCAGTTTTCAGTTGAAGCATTTGTTTTGCGGAATGATTCAATATTTCAATGTGTCCGTTCATATCCAATGACATTACGCCAGTTGTGATGTTTTCCAAAACAAGCTCTACAAAGCGAATTTGACTTTCCAGTGTGCGGTGACTTTCCTGGAGATGGTTGGTTGTTTTATCAAGTGCAACCTGATGTTCAAGCAAATCACGGCTCATTGAATTAAAGGACTGCATCAGCAGGGCAAAGTCTTTATCTAAAGTTCCACGGAGTTCTACTTGAAAACCTAATTCACCTTCAGAAACACGCTGTGTGGCAAGTGCCAGATCTTCGATTGGCTGAACGAATCCGCGTGCCAGATAGAAGGCTAGCCAGGTGGCAACAAAAATAATAAACAGGGTCATAAGGAGGAAAATTATTAAATAGTAACCGCGTACCAAGTCCTCTGATTCAGTCAAAAATCGTGTGTTCTGATCTTGAGCTATAATTTCGTTAATTGCACCTGAAGCATAAGGAGTGGCTGGAAAGAAAACTTCTAGATACAACTTTCTGTTTCCAATGGAAACCGGCCTGATGTGACGATAAATGAATCGGTCTTCCAACTCTTCAGTGAACCAGGTTTTGTCTTTGTTTTTTAACTGATACCAGTTGTTTAGCGAAGGTGTTGACCAATAAGCTTGTGAAATTTCGCTCTGCATCCATTGCTTCAGCAACTCCTGATTTTCAGAATAAAGTGTCACATCCGCATCAATATTGTTTGGCGGCTTCAGCTGACTTAATTCTCCCTCGTTTTTTCCCAGATGATCCTCCCAGATCAAATTTTGGAGTTCCATGGTTTTGCGGAGATTGTTATGATAGGCTTCAGAAATATTTTGTGCACTGAGGACCATGGATTCCTGCTGGCCCTCGAGCCAGGTTCCCAAGTTTGTGGCAATGAAGAAACTTGCAAACAAGTGAAAGCCCATTGCCGGTAAAGAGAGAATGATAAAAGAAGTAATGAGTTTGGTTTTAAGATTGACACCTAAAACGTGACGACGACGTTCATAAGAAAGCTTGAGGAGGTTACGGGCAATAAGATAGAAAACTATTGCGAGCAGGACAATATTAACGTTGATTGCCACAAAAACCATCAGTTGTGAACCTGATTGCTCCAAAATTGAAAAACCCTGCTGCATACTGAACATTACCAGTACAATCAGCAAAAACAACAAAACGACTACTGCCAGCATCCTGTTACGGATATTTGAGTCTGTAGCTATCAGCTCTTTGTAGTTTTTCAGTAAATTTTTTAGACGAGATTGCATTTTTTAGGTGGGTCCAGGTAGAGAGTTTTCAGGAATAGGAGTTCAGAAGTACTTGAATTCTGTCTCAAATTCCAAAATTACCAGCTTTATTGCACCTGAATCGATCTGTAGTAATCTTCTTTGGATTTTTTATTATCCGTTTCAACTGTATATTCCTCACTGTGTTTGACCAGCAATTGTCCTGCAACAAAGAGCTCCCCTTTCATTTTACCCTCCACAACAACACCCTGTCCTTCACGAAACAAATCTGGTTTAACTCCAGCATAGAAAACTGGGATAAAAATTTTGCTGTCTTCAGTTATCTTAAATGAAAGCTCTATTGCTTGTGCATCCCATTCAACACTGTCTTTTTGTACAAGCGCACCGATACGGATTGTTTTATTTTCAAACTCATTCGGACTGGCCAGAACTTCTGCCGGAGTATAAAAGAATACCGTCATTTCTTGCAACTCCTGCACTGATAAGGCTGCAATCACAGCAAAAATAACAACCCCTCCTATAACAAATTTAGTTCGAGTTTTCATTATTTTCCGTAGTAATAGATTGTTTTCGTGATTCTGAAGCTCTTTGTTTCAGTAAAGTTATTGTTTGGTTGGCATTTTTGCTGCTCCGCTTTGTCAAAAAAATATAAATGGCAAATGTTCCAACCCAAATTACGTATGCTGCAACTACATATTCCAAACCAATTAGCATTTAATTCTGTATTTCTGCAAGAAGTTGATTGAGAGTTTCCCGACGTTTTTCTGTTTGCAAGCGCAGGAGCAGCAAATATAAATAGAAAACAAGCATTACTACTGCTGAAGCAATAAGTGGATAAAGTAACTCCGGAGGCATTGATGGTTTTGCTGCTCCGGATTCAACTTTAAACAGTGTTGAAGGCTGATGTAAAGTACGCCACCATTGAACTGATTTGTGTATAATGGGGATATCCAAGCAACCAATGATTCCCAAAACTGAAGCAAGTCGTGCTTCTTTGTCTCTGTCATTAACAGACATCCGGAGCAGGAAATAACCCAAAAAGATTAAAAACAACAACAGAGTTGTAGTTAAGCGGGCATCCCAAACCCAGTACGTCCCCCAGGTTGTTCGCCCCCAGATGGCACCGGTCACCAGTAATAGAGCACAAAAGACCAGCCCAACTTCCGCCGATGCCTTTGCAATTTGGTCAAACACCAGCTCACGCTTCCAAAGATAGGCAATGCTGAAAGTAAACACCACAAAAAAAGCCAAATATGTGGAAAAGAATGTTGGTACATGAAGGTACATGATTTTTTGCGGAAATCCCTGGCTGGTTTCAAATGGAAGTTTCAGGAATATCCAAAGACCGCACGCTAACAGACCCAAAATTGATCCCCATTCCAAATAAAAAATAATTCTCTTCATACTAGCCACCCAGCTTTTCCTTTAAGAGACTATTTATTACAGCCGGATTGCCTTTACCTTGTGTTTGTTTCATCATCTGACCCACAAAAAAACCAATCACTTTTGTTTTACCTGCACGATACTGTTCAACCTGTTCCGGATTTGCTGCAAGCAGTTCTTCTACAATCCGGCCCAGTTCTTCTGAATCAGAAACTTGCTTTAAGCCTTTTTCTTCAATAATTTCCTCAGGAGTCCTTGCTGAAGCAAGCATTTCCTCAAAAACAATTTTTGCAATCTTGCTGCTGATTTCACCACTATCTATGATTTTTGTCAAAGCTGCTAAATGTTCCGGAGACAAATCAATTTCCTTGAGTGATTTTCCGGATTCATTCGTCACTCGTGTCAAATCACCGATGATCCAGTTACAGGCAAGTTTTGGTGCTGCTCCATATGTCAAAACTTTTTCAAAATATTCAGACATTTTCCTATCTGCAGAAAGCACTTCTGCATCGTATTCACTTAGTCCGTATTCTTCCATAAAACGCTGCCTTTTTGCATCAGGAAGTTCTGGAAGATTTTTGCGGAAAGTTTCAATTAGTTCTGGAGCAAGGTGTACCAGCGGTAAATCCGGATCCGGGAAATAGCGGTATTCATCAGCTTCTTCTTTGGAACGCATACTGAAGGTAACTTTACGGCTGGTATCCCAGAGTAAAGTTTCCTGCACAATTTGTTTCCCATCTAAAATCTCTTCACGCTGACGTCCAATTTCGTAAACCACAGCCTGTTGAACGAAGCGGAATGAATTTAGATTTTTAGTTTCTGTACGAGTCCCAAATTCTTCCTGCCCAACTGGACGCAGTGACACATTTGCGTCACAACGTAAATGTCCTTTTTCCATGTCTCCATCTGTAACACCAATTGTGGTGGCAATTGCATGGATTTTTTCCATATAGGCTTTGGCTTCTTCTGCAGAACGCACATCCGGTTCACTCACAATTTCCACCAAAGGCACTCCAGCACGGTTCAAATCAACCAAACTTTCAGTGCTGCCGTCTGCATGAACCAGTTTCCCTGCATCCTCTTCCATGTGAATACGAGTAATACCAATACGTCTTTTGCCTCTGGATTCAGTTTCTATTTCCAACCATCCGTTTTCGCAAATCGGTCGGTCAAACTGGGAAATTTGATAGGCTTTAGGCAGATCCGGGTAGAAGTAATTTTTTCTGGCAAACTGAGAATCCGGCCGAATATCACAATTCAACGCAAGTCCCAGTTGTGCTGCAAATTCTGGAACTTGACTGTTCAGAACAGGAAGGGCACCTGGCAGACCCAGACAAACAGGACAAGTGTTTGAATTTGGCAGATTACCGAATTCTGTGGAACAACAACAAAATATTTTAGATTCAGTGGCCAGCTGAACGTGAATTTCTAAACCAATTACAGGTTCAAATTGCATTAAAATGTTTTGATTGAGTTACTAGGAAGTCACAATTTATTGTGTCATCCCAAATGTATATGAGGAATCTTATAAAATTTTGGCATTTTCTCAGATCTCCCCCTTCGGTCGAGATGACATATCGCAGTCAAAATATAAGTATCTTTCGTGAATTCATAATTCACGATTTAAGTTATAAAACAGATCCTTTTTTTTGTTTGGCTTCCAGTAAGGTTTTGAGTTCATCCTCACTAAACAAATCAGAAAATCCATGCCCTGGGAAACGTAATGCCCAGTGATAAACATTCTGCAGCATTTTTTTATTGTCAATAACAGAGGCTTCCTTGAGAACCAGGTCAAATTCTGAATTGATAAATTTTGACAATTTATTATAGAAACGTTCCAGAATAGCTAAAGTTCCACCGCCTTTTCCCCATGCCTCCTGATACCAGGCCATTGAATTCAGTTTTATTATTCTTGTACGGGGGTATCCGGAACACATCAAATTCCAGGGATCACCACGCTCCTGATCGCCAGCTGAGCGGAAATCAGAGCGCAAAATAACAGCTGGTATGTCGAGTGCCTTGGCAAATAAAAACTCAATTACCGTTCCCGAATCAAGCTCAGTACCGTCAAAATTTAGCAGGATCAAATCTGCTTTTACTATCTCACTCAAATCATTATTGCGGATGTCAATGGAGCGGTTCGTACTTTGTTCCAGATGCTGCGGAACAACGCATACAAAACGCCCTGTGGAATTCTTTTCGATTGCCTCAGACAGCAGGAGGTTACCGATTAAGTCCTTATGATTAAACAAATCACCTGCAAAATAAATCAAATATTTTTGTGACATTAAAGCTATTTTAGTGAAAGAATCAGATAAAAATTAGTTTATCTATGAAGCTTTTTTCAATAAATCCGGAACTTCTTGCCAATGAGAGAATGGGGTGGCATAACGGTCCATCCCCTTTGTGTAGGGGTGCCAGTCAGGGTAAATCACATAAAGTCCAGCGTTACAAAAAGATTCTATCAACTCCGGACTATCTTCAATCATTACATCAGGCTGAATTTCCTTGACAATAATTTGTTCTTTACGCAAATGACCAACACACTGCAGCGTTTTGTAATTCACAGATTCCAAATTTTCCACCCGTTTTTGAGTTTGTTCCGGTTCCAAAGCAGTCACAAGATGCAAGTCGTGGCGGCTTGCCAACAAATTCAATATTTCCAGTGAGCCGTCAAAATACTTTAGATTTCGTAATGAATCTCCGGCGTGAAATCGATTCCGCACTTCAAAGTTGTCAGGAAAGTTCCGGATGACACCCCAAAGTTCCGGATTATGGCTGTAGGGAATTTTTTCTTTTTGCGTGAATTCAATAAAACCTAGAATGTAATCCAGGATTACTCCATCTACATCGGAACAAATTTTCATCTGAATATGAAACTTTCAATAATAATTAAGTCAATCTGAGAAGCTTGACAGAAAAGACTCCCCAATCAAGATTCCTTGTCTTCGTCCAGCACAATCGAAACAGAATTAATACAATAGCGTAAACCTGTTGGTGCAGGACCATCTTCAAAAACATGTCCTAAATGAGAGTCACACTGCTTACAAACTACTTCTGTTCTCTGCATGGATAAACTCTGGTCTTCCTGTGTACTCACATTGTTATCACCAAGTACATCAGTAAAACTCGGCCAGCCACTTCCGGAATCGAATTTTGTTTCCGACAGAAACAAGGCATTGCCACAACACAAACAATGGTATGTGCCCTTGGTTTTTGTCTCCACATACTCTCCACTGAAAGGTCGTTCTGTACCTTTATTTCTACAAATTTCGAATTGTTCAGGAGTAAGTTGCTCTTTCCACTCCCCCTCAGTTTTGGATTTAAAGTCAGTCAAGGTTTTTTATCATTAATTGTTCAAAAATACTTTTCTTATAATTAAAATTACTCAAAACTATTTTTTTAATACTTAAGAGTTGCTAATTGATTCCTGAAATATATAGCTTACATAGTAGCATGATACTTGTAATTAAATCAATAATAATGCAGAATGATACCTGTTTCAGTTTTCATTTTTTTTAGTTGCAAAGATGAGTTAGTGGATACAAATTGTTACACTGCAGAAATGATTTAAGCTTTAAATTTAGCTAAACTGGTTTCTTGCTTTGAGCTGTATTGTTTAATTCCTGTAATTCTGTTTTACTCTTAACCCTACAAAAGTTGTCTTTGAAAAATTTAATAAAAACACAAATTCTTTTGACTTTGTTTTGCTTCGTCTGGATGGGTTTTGCTCAGGCTCAAAACCAATCTTCTTATACAGAGGAAACTGCAAAGTTACTTGAACAAGTAAACTTGAAAACGATTGACGGCCGTGAAATGGCAGAAGTGCCCCTCAAACTTGTTTTGCAGTTGGCAATTGATCGAAGTGTTTCTCTGCAAATATCAGCACTTGGCAATCAAGAAGCACTTCATGCAGTCACTGCAGCAAAAGAAAGAAACACGCCCAGCTTGACAACAAGTTTTGGTTACTCTAATAATCCGTCATTCACATCTCAAACATCCGGAAGCAGTACCAGCAGTTTGTCTTTTTCTTCGGGCTACAGCCTAAAAACAGATAGTGGCCTGACTTATGGCCTGACTTATGCTGAACAAAACAAAAAATCCACATTTCTCTCTCGTCTTGAAATGGGAGGTGAGGTTACAACTGGAACTACTGGAGATGCTCTTAGCACTTCAAGTTTAACAAGCTCAGTTTCTATTCCATTTTTTCAGGACTCTGGTACTGAATTCAACGAATTACCTGTACGCCTGGCAGAAATTGGTGTCACAAGAGGTCAATTGAATTCAAAGCAAACTGAATTGGCCCTACTTAAACAGGTTGCTTCAATTTATTGGGATTTGGTTGGATTATTAGAGACCATTGAGGTTAAAAAGAAAGCAGTAAAACTTTCAGAAAAACTTTTACGCGACAATCAGGCCAGGCTTGAAACAGGGGTCCTGAATTCAACTGAAGTCCGGACTTCAGAAACACAACTGATGCGTAATCGGCAAAGTTTACTCTCTTCGCGTTTGGATGCCTTGCGTATAGAAGATCAAGTTCGTGCTGCACTCAATTTGAAAAATTTACCTGTTGGACTTTTTCCTTCAGACAAACCCAAAACTCAATCTGCAGTTCCAATAAACGTTTCAGTTCTGTTGGAAAAAATCTATGCAAACGACTCACAAATTGGTTTGACGCAGGCATCTTTGGAGCAAAATGGGTATCAGTTGGAACAGGAGCTGAACAAACAAAAAACTAATATGGATTTAAGTTTGTCATATATTTTAAATGGTTACAGCAAAGGTTTTTTTGGCAGCACTGCAGATTTTGGCAAAAGCAAGCTCCATGGAATGAGTGCAACTCTTACATGGAAAGTCCCGTTGGGAGATCAGGCTACTATTGAAAATATCCACCGTAAACGTCTTAATCTTGATAAATTAAATCTACAAATCGCTGATCGGAAATCTCAACTCGATGTTAGTTTCCAGTCTCTTTTGCGGTCCTTGAGTTTAATTGAAAAAGAAAAACAGACTGCTGCCGCTGTTAGTAAACTTTCTAAAGATCAGTTGCGCAACGAAATTGAGCGCTTCAAGTTAGGTAAAAGTACGAGCTATCAAATTTCTCAATATCAACAGGATGTTGTGGAGGCCGAGCAGCAGGAAATCCTTATCCGGATTCGTCAAGAAAAAATCGGTGTGGATCTTCTGGCCTTAACTGGAGAGTTTAAAGAGAAATATGAACTAAGTCAGGAATGACGAATTTTTATCAATATCATGAATCCCATATTATTTGGTACAGACAAGACCTTTAAATAGGAAATTTTACTTTTCTGTGCAGGCGGATTCCAATTTAAAACTGAAAGTAGGAGTTACTATGTTTAATCAATCAATATATTGTAAATTTTTTATTATTTTTCTGCTAATTTGGCCTTTTAATGCATTGGCGGCAACCAATTTATTCAAAACACCAATTTCTTTATCAGGGATAATCGAACCCGCAGAAACGATGAAAGTACAAGCCAGCGTGGGAGGACGAGTTACTGTTCTTCATGTAAAAGAAAATCAGAATGTCAGTAAAGATCAGTTGCTACTGAGTCTCGAAAATGATTCGCAGAAACGACAAGTTGAATTAAGTCGTTTGCAACTCGAGATCAACGGGAACAATGTTAATGATGGAGAAACGAAACTTGAGTTAACAAAAATGCAAATCGCTATAAGCCAAAATAATGTTGAAGATTTGGAAACAAATTTACGGGATATCAAGCGTCGATTAAAGGAGGAACAAACTTTGTTTGAGCAAGGTTCTTCCACTCGTTCCCAGTATGATTCTTTGCAGCTGCAGTATAGTCGAGGGGAAGTATCTTTGAAAAATGCAATACTGTCATTGCAGAAATCAAAGAAAGAAATTAATCGAACCCAAATTTCAATGAAAAATTCGCAACTCTCGCTGGAACGCTCACAACAGGAACTGGAAAAGGCTGAGGAAGCCCTGGAAGACACTCAACTCAATGCAAAAATTGAAGGAATTATAATAGGTAAGTCTTTCGAAGAGGGAGAGGTGATAAGTCCCGGAGCAGTCCTTTTCCAAATCATAAATATTAAGCAGGTAGAAATACCAATTTTAGTGGACGAGGCTGATTTGCCTCTGATCCAGGAAGGGCAGCCTGTTGTTTTTACGACACCAAGCTACCGTGACAAAGAATTCCCAGGAATTATTGATCGTATCTCCTGGTCATCGGATCCTGAAACTGGACGATTTCCATTATATGTCAAAGCAGCTAATCCTGGACTTAAGTTAAGAGCAGGCATGAGTGCCAAAGTTTATTTTATGAGACAAAAATAATTTAGCAGTATTTTATACGGATAACTTTTGCCGGATAATCGAAGTAAGTGCCTGAACCCATTCAGGATGGTTGTTAAGCGAAGGTACAAGTTTTAACTCCTCTCCTCCGTACTCTTTGAAATGTTCGGCGGCACTAATGCCAATTTCCTCTATTGTTTCCAAGCAATCTGCTACAAATGAAGGACAGAAAACAACAACACGCTTCATGCCTCTTTCAGCAAGTTCTTTTAGGTGCGGCTCAGTATATGGTTTGACCCACTCATCGCGACCTAAGCGAGATTGAAAACTTACCGACCATTTTTCTTCTTCAATTTTTAAACTTTTGGCTATCAATTTTGCTGTCTGGTAACACTGTGCACTATAGCAATTGCGATTCTCATCAATTAACTCCTTACAACAAGAATAGTTGTTCTTACACCATTTACTAGTGTAATCACTTTTCTGCAAATGCCTTAAGGGTAGGCCATGAAAACTAAACAGCACATGATCAGGTTTTTTCTCAATATAAGGTAACCCAATTTTTGCCCACGCATCAATAAAACGTGAATCTGAAAAAAATGGTGGAATGATTTGAAGATAGGGAATGTTCCAGTCATTTAATACAACTTTGTATAGATCTTCGATAGCTGCACCGTAGGAACTGGATGCATATTGTGGATACAATGGCAAAACTATTATCTGGTCACAATTTTGTCCACGAAGCTTCCCAATTGCAGTTTTTAAGGAAGGTTTTCTGCATTGCATACCCAACTCTATAGGAATGTCTTTTTCTGCAAATTCCTCGAGCAAGGCTGTTTTTAATTTTTCACTAAATACCAGAAGGGGTGAGCCTTCATCCATCCAGATTTTTTTATAAGCTTTAGCAGACTTCCTAGGTCTAGAGGGAAGGATTAACAAGTTCAGTAAAAACCAGCGAGCGACCGGGTTAATATCAATTACTCGATCACAAGAGAGAAGTTCCCGCAAATAAATACGAACGTCTTGTGTACTAGGAGAGTCTGGTGTACCAAGGTTTATCAATAATATGCCTGTTTTCATATTATTGTTTTTTAATTTTAAAATTGTTATACCACATTTATGTTTGAATCTTTAAGACTTATATAAAAAATTTCAATGTAATCACAACACCTCAAGTAGACTTGTCTCTTTTTCTTTCAAGACTTATTCTGTTTTATGTTGTGTAAAAGGCATTCTCTTCAATATAGTCCTTAGTCAGGTCACAACCCCAAACTGTTTCAGAGAACTTTCCATCACCAACAACGACTTCTAAAAATACTTCCTGATTTTGGAGTAATTCTGAAATTGCATCTAAATTAACTGTGTCTGCATTCAGACTTTCGGCATTTACAGTTAGAACTTGACTGCCTGTTCCAAAGTTGATTGATAAATCAGATAAAGGAACAGGATATTCAAAGACCTTTCCGACGGCCATTACAAAACGACCCCAGTTTGGATCGGCTCCGTGGATCGCAGTTTTGACCAACGGTGAGTTGATGATTGATTTGGAGATTTGCAAAGCCATTTCTTGTGATTTTGCGCCTGAAACAGTAAGTTCAATCAGTTTTGTTGATCCTTCTCCATCGCGGGCAATTTCTTTAGCTAATTGTATGGAACTGTTTCTGAGAGTTTTTTCAAATATTTCAGTATCTACTGGACCAGCCAGTCCATTTGCAAGAATGACAACTGTGTCACTTGTTGAGGTATCAGAATCAATTGAAATGCGGTTGAAGGACTGATTAACAACGCTCCGAAGTATTGTTTGTAGTTGTTCGGAACTTATTTTTGCATCAGTCACAAAAAAACTGAGCATTGTTGCCATGTTAGGCTCAATCATACCAGAACCTTTAGCAACTCCAAGCAAAGTTGAATTTTCTATAGAAGCAGAACACCATTTGGGATGTGTATCCGTCGTCATGATTGCACGGGCAAAATTATCTATATATTCTGGGGATGAACCAAGTTTCTCAGGAATTATTTTACAGCCTTCATGAATTTTTTCTACGGGTAGGCGACGTCCTATTATACCTGTTGAAGAGGGCAAAACCAGCTCAGGATCAATTCCCAGAGCTTCTCCTGTCCAACGGCACATATTTTTTGCATCCTCAATACCGTCTATACCAGTGGCAACATTGGCAATTTTTGAGTTAACTACAATAGCCTGCAGCTGTCCATTTTGTATATTCTCACGTCCCACAGTAACAGGTGCACCCGGAAAATTATTTCGTGTAAATACGCCTGCTGCAGTACAATTGCATTCTGATGCAATTACTCCAAAATCTAATGTTTGATCCTTAAGGCCCAGGTTAATTCCCATCCACGAAAATCCTGGTACACTTCTCAATGGAGGATAGTCCATTGCCATATTCAACTCCTAGTGTATAATCAAAGTAATCTGCAGTCTCCAGTTTACGGTCAGAACTGCAAAGCGTCAACTGTTTAACGAAAACCCCAACTATCAAGTTTGTTATGTGGGGACTGAGTTTACTGAAAAGTAAGTCTTTTTCAGCCTTTTTCAAGATTTGGCAACAAAAGCAATAAACTATCAAATATTGCAGCTCCTCTATTGGAATTTGGCTCTTTACAAGGATAAAATTGGCCCGGATTCTTTTGAGCTTATTTAAATAAATAAAGGAAATGCCGATATACAACTACCAGGCCTTTGATGGCGAAGGCACTTTGCACAAGGGTACTAAAGACGCCATTTCTGAGTCTGAAGTACGGCAATTTTTGCGGAGCAAAGATTTATTCGCTAAAGAAATCCGGACCAGCCGTTTTACTAGTGGAAAAGTCTCCGGAATTAACAAAAGCGGGAAATTTAAACTTTCCCGTTTTTCTTTTCAGAAAGGTATATCTAGTAAGGTTCTCACACAATTCACACGTCAGTTGGAGGTTCTGCTGGATGCAACAATTCCTTATGACAAGGCTTTTCAATTGATCATACCACAGACTGAGGATTCCGGATTTCAAAGTATCCTTTCCGATATACGTGGGCGGGTGATTGAAGGTGGATCACTGGCTGGAGCAATGGAAATGCATCCACAAGTTTTTCCTGCCATGTATGTCAGCATGGTACGTTCAGGAGAAAATGCAGGAAATCTCGGCACTATAATGAGCCGCCTCGCAGACTATTATGAAGAACAGGAGCGTATGCGTTCCAAAATCAAAGGGGCCCTAATTTATCCGGCCTTCATGATGTTTTTTGGTTTGGCTGTGGTGATTTTCATGATAACAACGATTGTGCCGAAAATCACCCGCATTTTTGAAAGTCAGTCTGCTGCACTGCCTTTGCCAACCCGAATTTTAATGGGTGTCAGTGATTTTGTAGTAAATCACTGGTTTTTGCTGTTGCTGGCAATTGCTGCAATTTTAATCGGAATAACTAAGCTTTTACGCAGCAACCGTGGACGTGAATTACAAGATCAGCTTGAAATGAAACTGCCTCTGCTGAGCGGTTTACGGATTAAGGTCATGGTTGCCCGCTACTGCCAGACACTTGGAACATTGCTTAAAAGCGGAGTTGATCTAAAAACTTCTCTTGAAATTTCCCGGCACGTTGTCGTCAATCGACTATTTATAAGCAAGCTTGATCAACTTATTATTGATGTGAACAACAAAGGAATACCTCTTTCTGCTGCAATGGCCCGGATTGATTATTTCCCTGAATACGTACGACATGTGGTATCAATTGGTGAGGAGGCAGCACGAGTGGATGAACTGCTGGAAAAAGTGGCAGTCCGGATGCAGGAAGAAGTAAACACATTGCTTGAAGCACTGACTTCACTTTTACAACCGGTCTTGATTTTGATCCTGGGTGGAGCAGTAGGTTTTATCGCACTTGCTGTTCTACTACCGATGCTTAATATGAGCCAGATTCTGCAATAGAAATTAAAGACAACTAAAAGTATGATATAACAAGTAAATTTATGAGCTGATTGTTCTTTATTATTGTTACTTTGTGTTACTTTGCGTTTTTTTGTTACTCATTTGTTACTCATTTTGCAATTATGAAAACCAATAATACACTAAATACAAACAAGAATAATTGGAAGTGGCAACATGAGCGTCAAATTGAGACAGAAGAAATTATCAGGTAACAAACACAGAGACATAGGAACTCCAAGTATAACCCCCACTAATTCTTCAAGATCAAGAATCAGAGTAAACAGGAGTGGGGATTCCTTCCATCCGGGCTTTGATCTGCAAGGAAACAAAGAGAGAGTTGAATCTTGAAAGATGAAGATTCCCTCCATGAAACCACAAGTCTTTCTGGCGTGTTGGTTTCCACATATTGCGTAGTTCTCCTTCCCAAGGACCAGGATCGTTGGGAACCCCTGAGCCGATACCCCAACAGATACCGACCTTGTCAGCGACCTCTCTTGAGATGATTTTAGCCAACCACTCATTCATGGATTCAAAACCAATGGCAAATACAATCAGATCTGCCGGCAACTCAGTTCCATCAGCAAAGAGCACTGAGTGTTCCTTGATTTCGCTGATTGCAACACCACTCTTCACTTTGATTTCACCCTCTGCTATCAGTTCAGAAGCTCCCACATCAATATAATACCCGGAGGCAGTCCGAAGCGCTTTCATCATTAGACCAGAGCCATCCTCTCCGAAGTCAAAATGAAATCCTGCTGCAGCAAGTCGCTCGTAAAAATCTGAATCTCTCTTGGCAATTTCTTCATACAATGGGATTTGCTGAGCAGGCATCATTTTGAATGGGACAGAAGCGAATATCATGTCTGCGATTTCGGTGGTGATACCGGATTGAACCGCTTGTTCAGAATAAAGCTCCTTGAAACCCAGCTCCATCAAAGTTTCTGAGCGGATCACAATGGTTGGAGAACGCTGAATCATGGTCACATGTGCATCATTTTCCCAAAGATCGACACAGATATCGTGTCCAGAGCTAGCCGAACCCACCACAACGCAGTTTTTCCCAACAAACTTTTCACCGCTGGAGTATTTGCTGGAGTGGAAACAGTCGCCTTTGAAATTTTCCATACCCTTAAAGCGAAGCTCCTTGGGTGGACCATAAGCCCCTGTAGCAAATACAAGCTGCTGGGGATTGAGCATGACTTTCTCACCCTCTCGAATCACAATAACAGTCCATTCCTCAGTTTCGTCGTCATAGTTGGCACTGATGCATTCCGTAGAAGACCAATAATTCAATTCCATTGCTTTGGTGTATATCTCAAGCCAATCTCCCATTTTGTCTTTTGGGGTGAACACGGGCCAGTCGTCGGGAAACTGGAGATACGGGAGGTGATCATACCAAACAGGATCATGTAAAATGAGAGACTTGTATCGGTTACGCCAAGAATCCCCAGCTCGTTTGTTCTTTTCCACAATAATCGTAGGTACCCCCAGGCGTTTTAATCTAGCCCCTAAAGCGATGCCTCCTTGTCCCCCTCCGATAATTACACAATAAGGCTGTTTAATATAACCCAGTTCTGCTTCTTCTTTTTCTTTGAGTTCTAACCAGTTTTTCCGATGCTTCTTCACTCTGTGCAGAACCCCACTCTCGCGCAGCTCTCCCTTTTGTTCCTCAAAACCTTTCAGTTCAGTCATTGTAGTGAGCAAGGTTAGGCATTTCCCGTTCTGGAGGACCAAGAGTCCTTTGCCTCGTGCGACGGCTGTCTCAAATGTAAAAAACGCTTTGGTGTTGTTGCCATCCACTGTTGCTGCTCCCTCGATGGCCCAATGATCAGGTTTGACGTCTGAAAGAACGGACTTTAGCATTCCAACTATCTCATCTTTGCTTTCAAACGTTTTGATATTCCAAGTAAAAGAAATCAGGTCCCTCCAGTAGCATTCTTCGTAGAATAGATCAAGGACCTTAGGAAAGTCGCTATTTTCTAACGCAGAACCGAAATGGGATAACCACGTTGACACTTGCTGTGTCGGGGAAGATTCATGCATCACCTCAACCTAGAGATAGACTGCGTGTTCTGTTTTGGTTGATTCGTAGTTTTCATAGGACCTCACTTAATAAAGATGATTGGTTGGAGAAAAACACTCGGTTACAGCAACCATGAATCATGATTTCCCAGGGCATCGTGCATACTTTAGGACTCCCAACTTGCCCATTTCTTGCCGATTAAAAAAAAGATGACATAGATCATTATACCAAGGAAAGAAAGAATAATGATGACTGCGAAAAATTGAGGCATTTTGATCATTGCTGAAAAAGTGGTCAAACGATTGCCCAAGCCGAAACCCCCGCCCACCATTTCTGCCCCTACAGCAGTGAGAAGTCCAAAGATAGCCCCTATCATTAAACCAACAATGATCATGGGCAGTGCCATCGGAATCCGAATTTTCAAAAATATTTGTAAAGTATTTGCACCAAATGAGCGTGCTAACGCTATTTTTGATAAATCTACTCTCCGAAAACCTGTCGCAGCATTTATCATAACCATTGGACCTGATGCCAGAGCCACTGCAATGATCCTTGGTTCGTAGCCAAAACCAAAGTTTAAAATCAGTAAAGGAACCAAGGCCAGCATTGGTGTTGTGACGAGTAGTAAGATGTAGGGTGCAATTATTTTCTCAGCAAATGGGAATTGTGTGATAACAGCGGCGAGCAAGAATCCTATCGAGGCACCAATGGAAAATCCAGCTATCAGCTCAATCAGTGTGTCCACTAAGTGAGGGCCAATGAATTCAAAATCAGTTACCAATGCTACTGCAATATCGCTTGGAGGTGGCATCACATAATGAGGTACTTCATAGAATCTTATAAAGAATTCAAGGCTCCCAATGACTGTGACTGCAAATAATATGATTGCAATCACCTCCCATATCGTACGAGTTTGAACACTTGTCAGGGCTGACAAGTTAGTCAATCCAACACTTTGATCAATATTGCTCTGATTTTTATCAAAATTTGGGATCGTATCACCAAGGTATTTGTCAGCCATTTTTGGATTGTCAATTGAGTATTAAAATAAATTCTTTAAGTACGTTCAATTTTTGCTTTTATTTTGCTCACTAAATCAATCGCTTTTGGGTCAGATAACATTTCTATGGTGCGAGGTCTAGGAAAATTAACATCTATAGTTTCGGCTAATCGACCTGGACGCGCTGACATCACATGGACACGATCTGACAAAAAGACTGCTTCAACAATATTGTGGGTAATAAAAACAATGGTTTTTTTGGTTTCCAACCAAATTTCCTGAACAAGCAGATTCATATCATCACGGGTAAAAGCATCCAATGCCCCAAATGGTTCATCCATCAATAACACGGAAGGGTCAAAGGATAAGGCTCTCACAATGGAGGCACGCTGTTGCATTCCACCCGAAAGCTCTCGAGGATATTTTTGTCCAAAACCAGCCAACCCCACGCGCTCTAAAAGATTCTCAATACGAGCATCATCCGGTTTGATACCTTTGATTTCAAAGGGCAGCTGAATGTTCTTGATGAGGTTTCTCCATGGCAGCATGTTGGCGTCCTGAAAAACCATCCCAATTTGGGGGTGTGGCTCTTTTACGATCTCCTCATCTAGTCTGATTTCTCCGCTGGAAAGACTATGCAAACCAGCCATGGACCATAACAAAGTTGTTTTACCACAACCCGATGGACCAACAACACTAACAAACTGTCCTTCCGTAACATCCATTGAAAAATTGTCCAAAGCGTGAAGCGGTCCTGATTTAGTTTCATAAAATTTCGTAGCATTGCTTACGTGAAGCTTCATATCCTCAATATTTCGGGTGTATATTAAATTATACTTCTAAATTACGACGGAAAAGAAGAAAGAAAGTGTGCTGAGCCTATCTTAGACTAAGTAAAATCAAATAGAATATAGCTAAGCACCCGGTTACTAATCTTGGGCCTGACCATTGCCACAAATTCTTTGGCATCTTAAATATTTATGGCAAAGGGTTTTTCCATAATGACATGGCAGAAGAATTCCAGGAAAGACAATGCATAGTGGGGGTTAGTTGGGAAAGCACCATATTTCCAACCCCCCACAACGGTTACATTTACACCGGCTGCATTTGACTACTTATTGATTAGCGGACCGCATTTGCAAAGAAATTCTTTTTGATGGCATCAATATCAACTGCCGCCATATCGGCTGACAATTTATAAGCATCCGAATCTGCTTTCACTTTTGCATGATCAAAATCATTGGCTCTGGCAATGAATTGATTGGTGACCACTTTGTTGACATCCACATCCTTCTTGAGTTGGCCTATACTGCGGATGGTTTTGAAATAGGATTTCCAACTGGCCCAATCATGATACCCCCAACCTTGTCTTTTATCCATATCTCCCCGAAAGATGTTGGCCAGTTGCATTTGAGATTCAGTTCCCAGAGCAGGACCCAAGTTATTTTTGACTATGGGCATTGCTTTGAAAACAATTTCAGTTGTAGCTCTCGGGTTGTGATAACCAAATTCCAAACCCATGGCCCAGCCCCGTAAATATTCCCCAATCAACTTGTTCCGTTCCGCATTTTCAATGTCTTTACGTTTCACCACAAAAGAGTTTGCTGGAAAATTAGATTTATCAGCTCCTATCCAATATTCAAACTTCAAACCTTTGCCTTCCCAATCTGCTCTTAAACCTTCCCAAGCCAGTGCGGCATCACCCTCTCCACTGGCTAGGATGGTCCCCCATTGGGGCCATCCGGCTTCAAGGTATTTTATTTTTTTTATATCAGCGCCGGCAGCTGCAAAGATAGGATCCGCAATGGCCTGCCAGGCGGCGCTACCGAGCAAGACGGTCTTCCCTTCCATTTCTTTCAAATCCTTGAACCCTTCTCCCGGTCTGAAGGCAAAATCAAAAACATCGAGGGCCCCCATATTGAAAACCGATACCAAATCCATATCATTATCGATGGCAAAGGAGAACACTCCTGGTGAAGGATAACCCATGTCAGCCTGGCCTAAAGCGACAAATTTAACTGTTGCTGTCCCATCAGAAGGGCCAGGTTCCAATTTCGTCTCCACATTTCCAAAATACCCCATGTATTTTGCGACCCAGTAGGGATAGTCATCCAAGACTTCGACAGTGCCACGAGGTGAAATCCAAACAAAAGGATCGGCGGCTTTTGCCTCAGAAGAAATAAAACTGTTCGCTCCTAGTACGGAGACTGCAATGGTTCCTTTGGTTGTCACTTCGAGTAAATGACGACGACTTATTCCATGGTTCTGTTTTGGTTGATTCGTATTTTTCATAGGACCTCATTTAATAAAGATGATTGGTTGGAGAAAAACACTCGGTTACAGAAATCATGAATCATGAATCATGATATCCCCGAGCATTGAGCATACCTTCATTAAGCCTTTTCGGACATGGCAAGGCATAGATAAAGACACACAAATTGAGATCCCGTAAATACGAGAACTCAAAAATGAACCAAATCCAGCTTAAACTTTAAGCGAGGAAATTATATATAATAATGGTCGAATATATAATATATATCATATATTAAAATAAAGTCAACTATAGTTAACAAAAAATATTTCACTGTTTAATTGATGGACTTTTTAAGTCAAATTATTCGATCTGCGTGATAGATGTAAATCATGGCAACACTTTGTGGCATCGTGTCGCAAAATAGGTGTCCATAAGCCCTATCCATACTCAAGCGCACCCTTGTGGCCATGTCAGAGCGTACTGGCATGAGCGTAAGTCAGGTCACTGATGAGGTGCTGTACTCCGGATTGGTTGAGATGCAGGAGGTGCCTGCACTCTAATCTGCCCACCAGGGGGCAAACAGGCCCCCGCCCATTAATACATAAAGTAGTTAGTCTCAAATGTATACTGACACTCGACTATCAGGCTGGGACAATTTGGGATGTGCTTTGAGGGACTTTTTGACCGGATGACTACCCCAATAATCCCCTGTGAGTAACTCCCCACTTAATTCTTCACAGAGTCAGAGGAACTCCAAATAACTCCAAGTAACTCCCACTAATTCTTCACAAGTCAGACAACCTCCAAGTAACCCCCACTAATTCTTCACAGTCAGACACCCTTCCACAATTTCGCCAATTCTTGCATAATAAACCGATTGATGTTAAATATTATGTCCTACCATTAGGAACCATCCTAAGTGAAAATATTACATATTTTTGCAGTATCGTTGCCTTTTTGAATGAAGTGTTTTTTTTGAATTAAACTACGATTGAGAAGCAAAATGGGGTTCAGACGAAAGTTATATTGGCTGATACTTGTGCTAATGCCCTTATTTATTTTTACTGGTTGTGGTGATCTAGAACCGGAAATGCAGGATACACGGACTGTCATCCTGAACATGGACTTTCATGGAAAATCCTCCTCACGCAGTAGCTCAAGTGTTTCTGCATCCGAACTGAGCCAGTATAATACTCACCTTATCCTCGCCCTGCCATCAGGGGAAGTTTTGACAAGCAACTACAGAAATTTTCATAACAGCTTTGCACAAGGATTGATGAATACCGCAGACAAGAAGGTTAGGCTGGAGATTCCACTTAACACACAGATGAAGATCTTCGCCTTTTTGTTCAAAGAGACGACTTACATCTTGTCTGACTTAACAGGATACGAAGAAGTTGGCTACTTCGGGGAATCACAACCTTTTTCTATCGATGCACAAACAAATAATCTCAGTTTAGGTATCCCCCTGCAGTTTTCAGGAATAGGCACTGATACTGGCACTGATACTGGCACTGATACTGGCACTGATACTGGTGGGGAAACTGAGACGGCAGGCTTCACCGTCAGCAGCATCAGCGGCAACACCACCGAAGCCGGAGGGACGGCAACGTTCACCATCAAGCTCAGCAGCCA
>Ga0233426_10001046_pt1 | contig 26942 bp, 25 predicted proteins | sample SI_118_April2016_6_FD_179875 | JGI IMG/M metagenome (GOLD analysis project Ga0233426, IMG submission 179875) | Seawater microbial communities from Saanich Inlet, British Columbia, Canada - SI_118_April2016_10_MG | ecosystem: Environmental > Aquatic > Marine > Inlet | place: Canada: British... | reverse complement strand
GTTTGTCTGTATTGGGGGTGTAGTTTTTTGCATTACGGGTAGGATTGTTCAGCAATTCATCAATACGTACATGGTCTATAGCTAGCTCGTTATTGTCGATATACAGTAGATCACCCACAGGGGTAGTGTGTTGATTGATCACTATGGAAAGCGGGCTAACAGCCAATGATACCCAACGCCGTCCTGTATCACTTTTCAGCATTCCCAGCTCATAAATACCCACCTCTTTTTTATCATTGGCGATACCTTCAAAACCCAACAAGTGAGCAATAACTTTAGCAAAGTGTTTAGGGCTAGTTTTCCATTGCTTAAGTCGTGGTAGTGGTACAGCAATGCGCCCCATTTGGCTTTGCATATCTGGGTGGTCGCACACAATAAAGGCGCGTTGTTTGTCGTCGGTACGTTCTACAGGCATAAAACAACGGTGTTCACAGCCTTGGCACTCTAATGATTGGGCGTGATTGCTTTTTGCTAGCAAGCCCGCCCCCAATAATAGCGCTAGCGAGTCAATTTGCCATTGCGCCACCTCATCCCAACCAATATGAATAGGCTTGCCAGAGGCGTTTATATGCGCGATTAAGGCCGTTAATACTTGCGAGGGTGATAATGGCTCATTCATACCGTTACACCTTCACAGGGGCAGGCTCAATGCCAGAGCGTGCAAGCATTTCCCGTATCTTTAAATCATTGCCGTCATAATGCAAGGCGCACGAATTAGGGTAAGTGATATTAAAGGTTTTAGTTTTAGCACGTTGCCCGCCTACAGGCTCAAAGGTTACTTTTAAACCTACCTGTGTAACATCGTAAGGGGGTAGTTTTAGCTCATCCAATAAACGATAAACCGCATCACTATCTTTGGTGTAATCCGCCTCTATCGTAACCCGCCTTTTACTACCTTGTTTTAGGTTTACCCGTAACCGTGTCACCACCACGCTAGCAATACCAGAGCTAGGCTCTATAACAAACTCAAAAGCATCATCGACCACAGGCGCTAATTCATACACCCGTTTATCAATACCGCCTTCTGGTAGCGTATCCATTTTTAAAATATGTTGTGCAAATATCTCTTGTAGCTTAGTTATTGCTTTCGTATTCTTAGGGGCGTAAATATCCAACATGCCATCTTCTTGGCTATAGACAAAGATAATTTCAAAGGCGGGGTGGCGGGCTTTGTTTTGTAATGAGCTGCCCACCCATTCAATGGCCGATTGGGCAAAATCTTCAGGGTAGGCAAAAAAGTATTCTTTTTGGTTGCGGCGGTAAGGCTCAACAATGCAGTTTTTACCACGCCCTTCTTTTTGGTAAAAAAAGTCACTCAGCGCTTTAGCCAAACCATGAATATCATCATCCTCTACATGTGGGGGTGTATGAGGTAAATCATTGCGTTTTTTCCAATAACTCGCACTCACATTATCAGCATGTAAAAATCGCGCTGCACCTTGCCAATAACCACGCTTATGCAAAAACGTATAAAACGCCTTGGCATGAAAGCCATCTATGGCCGCTATGGCCTTAATAAAATCATCATCCCCATGAAAGCGAGCTTCGTCCACTAGAGCGTTAATACCCCCTCACAAGCCAAGGCATTGATCCCTTGAAAATCGGCCTCTATATCGGCTTTTTGAGCATCATCCAATTGGTTGATAATACCCTGTAGGGCATCACTATCGTTTTCTTCAAGTTGGGCAATATCGGTATCAACTTCGATACCTTTGGATTCAAAATACAGGGCTAGATAGTGGTTAGGGGTTTGTCTAAAAAATTGTCGGTTTGAGTATTGCGCCATCGTGCGAATCCCTTGCAAGGTTTAGGATTGTTTGTGCTCTAAACCACAGGTCGTTATTGCACCTATTAGAACGCTATAACATATATGGTGGGGACTTAACTGTGTTTTTAAACAGTAACTGCTTGAAAATTAGGCTTTATAGCTATAAAAGTGATTCAGCACGACTATTAGCTATTGCGCGAGGCGACAAAACCGTGTTTTTAGGGCAAAATCACCCACCAAAAGTGACTCAAAATAATAACTGGGGATACCATGCCACTGCTTAACTGGCTAAATAAGGATTCGGCCACCAAAGCCGCCGCAAAAAGTGCCTATCGACTACTAGAAGAGATACCCGAATTATCCTATGGCGATAACAATAGCGAAAACCTGTTAATACAGGGTGACAACCTAGAAGCCTTAAAAGCTTTGATTCCGTTTTATGCGGGGAAGGTGAAGTGTATTTTTATTGACCCGCCCTACAATACCAAAAGTGCGTTTGAGCATTACGATGATAATTTAGAACATAGCCAGTGGCTTTCTTTGATGTATCCGAGATTGGAATTATTACGAGAGCTATTGAGCGAAGATGGAAGTATTTGGGTAACGATTGATGATAATGAAGCTCATTATTTAAAAGTTATTATGGATGAGGTTTTTGGCCGGAAAAACTTTATATCTAACACTGTATGGCAAAAAAAATATGCGGCATCTAATGACGCTAAATCACTAAGTGAAGATCATGATCACATCCTAGTTTATGTAAAAAATAAATTGGCGTGGATTCCTAATAAATTGCCAAGAGATATGGAGTCAAATAAATCTTATAAAAACCCCGACAATGATGACAGAGGTTTATGGAGAGCTGACAACTATAAATGCAATAAGAGTTCAACAGAGCGACCAAATCTATACTACCCTATAAAACAACCAAACACAGGGGAAGAAATTTGGCCTAAAAAAACTGCTGTTTGGCGCTACAATATAGAAACTCATAATAAACATATTCAAGATAATCTTATCTGGTGGGGTAAAGATGGAACAAATTCTACACCTGCATTTAAAAGGTTTTTAACAACGGTAGATAATACTAGCAACCCCCAATCAGTCTGGTTATGGCAGGATGTAGGACACAATCAGGATGCTAAGCGCGAGGTGATGATGCTAAATCCAGATGCGCCTTTTTCAACCCCAAAACCTGAAAAGCTCCTAAATAGAGTTGTTCAAATTGCCAGCAATGAAAACGATATAGTTTTAGATTCATTTTTAGGTTCTGCTACCACCGCCGCAGTCGCCCATAAAATGAACCGCCGTTATATAGGCATAGAATTGGGCGAACACGCAAAAACCCACTGCCAACCCCGCTTACAAAAAGTGATAGATGGTGAACAAGGCGGCATTTCAAAAGCGGTTAATTGGCAAGGTGGCGGTGGCTTTCGTTTTTGTCAGCTAGGCGCAACCGTATTTGATGAATTTGGTGTACTTAACCACGAGATAAAATTCCCTACATTGGCCGCTCATGTTTGGTATATCGAAACCCGTTTACCGCTTGGCAAAAAGAAGCGCTCCCCGCTTATCGGCATTCATAACGAAACGGCTTACTACCTTTTATATAACGGTATATTAGGCGATAAACGCCCGAATGGCGGCAATGTATTAACGGGGAAAATTTTGGAGTGCTTGCCCAAGTTTGACGGTAAAAAAGTCATCTACGGTGAAACCACCCGCTTAGGTGATGCCCGTTTACAACAAGAAAATATCACCTTTAAGCAAATCCCCTACGATGTTAAAGCACTGTAATAACGATAAACGCACCACTGATAAAAAGACCGATAAAAGCATAAAGGTAAGAAAAATATGTTCGCATTAAAAGGCTACCAACACCGCGCAATAGAGACATTAAGCGACTTTTTTAACCAAGCCAAACAAACGGGCGATGTGGTACAGGCTTACAGCGATATATTAGAAAAACAGCAATTACCCGCAATTCCTTATCGTGATTTTCAGTTTGGCAATGTGCCTTATGTGTGTATTCGTATTCCTACGGGTGGCGGTAAAACGGTGTTAGCGTCTCACTCGATTGTCACGGCGGGGAGTGAGTATTTAGAAGTAGATTTTCCTGTTGTGCTTTGGCTAGTGCCTAGTACGACTATTCGTAAACAAACCGTCGAAGCACTAAAACAAAACGGCCACCCTTACCGTGAAAAGTTAGACCATGCGTTTAATCACCAAGTGTTAGTCGTCGATATAGATGAAGTGTTTACTATCCGCCCACAAGATATTGGCAATAAAACCATTGTAGTGGTATCCACCCGTCAAAATTTAACCGTTAACGATACCAGTGGCCGTAAAGTATATGCCTACCATGAAGACTTTGAACCACACTTTGCTAAAGTCACCCACGACCACCCCCGCTTTAACGATTTAGACGTGGTGAAAGAGGGCGATTTAAAAGAGAACGGTTTAACCACGCGCGAATTGGGCAAGGTGAAATATTCTTTTGCTAACCTCTTAGCATTGCATAACCCCTTAGTGATTATTGATGAAGCCCATAATGCCCGCACCAAACTTACCTTTGATACCTTGCGTAATTTACACCCCGCCGCGATTATTGAATTTACTGCCACCCCCAACGAGAGCTTAGATAATGGCAGTAATATTTTATTTAATGTATCAGCGTCGGAATTAAAAGCAGAGGAAATGATTAAACTGCCCATTATGTTGGCAGAAGAAACAAAAGGCTGGAAACAAGCCGTAAGCGATGCCGTGGCTAACCGTAATAGATTGGCGATAGAAGCACAAAAAGATACCGACTATATACGCCCTATAGCGTTATTTCAGGCAGAAGCCAAAAATGGAAAAGTAACGGTAGACGTATTAAAAGCCTACCTGTTAGATGAATTAAAAATAGAGCCTGAAAAAATAGCAGTGGTGACAGGCAATCAACGCGAATTGGACGATATAGACTTATTCGCCCAAAGCTGCCCCATTGAACATATCATTACTATTGAGGCGCTAAAAGAAGGCTGGGACTGTCCCTTTGCTTATGTGTTTTGTTCAGTCAAACAAGTGAGTTCTAGCACCGCCGCCGAACAGCTTTTAGGACGCGTATTACGTATGCCCTATGCTCGTCGCCGTGTGATAGAAGACCTTAACCGTGCTTATGCGCATTTAGCCACAGCCACCTTTGCTAAAGCGGCAAGCGAATTAAAAGACAAGTTAATTTCAATGGGTTTTGAAGAGTTGGATATTGCCGAATATGTAAGGGAATACGAACCCGACGATCACCAAGATGATTTTTTTGATGGGGGTGGCAATGTTCAACCCGCAAAAGCCAAGTCACTAGAGATAGTGGTTGAAGTCGCTACCATGCCAGAACTGGATAAATTAAGCGATGAAGAACAGTCACAGCTAACCACCGCCACGACGGATGAAGGCAATGTTGTTGTCAAAATACGTGGCGAAGTATCACCCAACCTACAAAAAGTCATTGTTAAAAGTGCAGGCAAACCCGCCAGAAAAAAATCAATTGAACAAGACTTACGCATTCATAATGCCCGTATCGACGTATTACGATCACCCGCCGAACGTGGTGAAATGTTTGGCTCATTACCCCAACTATGTGCGTTGGTACAGGGTGAGCTAGCGTTAATTGAACCAGAAGTATTACTAGATGCTAACGAATGGGACTTGCTCGACCATCTTGCCCAACTCCCTAAATTTAAAATTCGCGAAAGTAGTCATTTGTGGTCAATAGATATTGAAGGTACAGAAGTTAAATACCAAAAGGCGAATACGGCTGAAAAATACGACTTAAATCAATCTTGGCTTGATGTAACTGAAAACGATTTAGTGCGTTGGCTAGATAGGGAATTACGCCAAACCGATATATCTCAAGGTACAATGATTCAATTTATTCGATTAATCATTAGTGACTTATTGAGCCGATCAGAAGTAACGCTTACGGCGTTGGTACGTAATAAATTTCCAGTGGCCAGAGCCATACGCGACCTTATTGCTAAATACCGAAAGCAAGCGCAAACAGACGGCTACCAACAAGTGCTATTTTCCTCAGAAGCCACATTAGAAGTAGATGCTGATTTTGTGTATGAATTTAGCCCCAACCATTACCCCGCAAAGCCGCCGTTTTATAGTGGTAGCTACAAGTTTGAAAAACACTACTACGGCAATAACCGCATTGAGGATATGAAAGCCACAGGCGAAGAGTTTGAATGTGCTAGGGCAATAGATACATTAGACGAAGTGAAATACTGGATACGTAACCTAGTGCGCCGCGATAAAGGCTCATTCTGGTTGCCGCTCGCACACGGTAAGTTCTACCCCGACTTTATCGTAGAGTTACATGATGGGCGAATGTTAGTGATTGAATACAAAGGCGATGCCTACGCCACCAATGACGATTCAAAAGAAAAAAATCTAGTAGGCGAACTTTGGGCAAATAATGGCGGTGATAGAGCGCTGTTCTTAATGGCTGTAGATAAAAAAACCGATGCCGATGAGCGGGATACCAGAACACAAATATTGGATGTTATAGACTCAAAATAAGGAATAGCTATGGCCTATGAACGCCCGTGGAAAACATTTGATGAGCAATTAACACTTCTCGAATCACGAGGGATGGTGGTAACAGATCGAGGCTCAGCACTCAGTTATTTAGAGCGTATTGGTTACTATAGGTTAAGTGCTTATTGGTATCCTTTTAGAATATTTAGTTTTAGCCAAGACAGTAATACAGGCCTAATAACTAGCAAGGCAACAGATAAGTTTGCTGTGAACACTCAATTTATCAATGCGGTAGAGCTATATATCTTTGATAAAAAACTTCGCCTTTTGGTTTTAGATGCTCTTGAACGAATAGAGGTTTCGCTAAGAGTTGATATGGCGTATTTATTAGGCAAACAAGATACCTTCGCTCACCAAAAAATTCATTGTTTTCATAAAAAATTTGCCCATAAAAGTACAAGAAACCCTCTCAAAAATAGCTTTGAAGTCTGGCAAGAAAAATATTCAGGCTTACTAAGTCGATCTAAAGAGGATTTTGTTAAACATTATCGAGAAAAGTATGGCGGTAATCTGCCCATATGGGTAGCAGTCGAAATTTGGGATTTTGGCGCAATGTCACAATTGTTCAGCCTAATGAAAGTTCCCGATCAAAGCGCTATTGCTGTTAAGTATGGTGTTAGTGATTTTAAGGTATTCGCTAGCTGGTTGCGCTCATTAAACTATCTAAGAAACCTTGCCGCTCACCATAGCCGACTATGGAATCGAAATATTATTGATCAACCCAAATTGCCGAAAAGAGGAGAGATTGATTGGTGTGAGGACTTCATAGGCAAGCCTGACCTTATCGCTAAACCGTTTTTATTGTTAGCGATTACACGCCATTTACTTAACGTTGTTTGCCCTAACACTAGTTGGGATGAACGACTAAAGACGCATTTAAACGATTTCCCAAGTAGTCACACAGAGAAAAATTTAAGCATTAATGATATTGGCGCTAGTGAAAATTGGGAAAGGTGGTGGCTTGACGGGCAATAAAAACCCCCGCGTAATCTCCGAAGAGCTAAGAGGCAGGGGCCGTGTTATTTATAATTATGGTCGTAGTGATCTTAAAAGTCAACGCTCAAATGTATGTGCTGATAGAGCCACAGAGTATCAACTATTAATGCTTGTTGAGCCGTTCAACCTCAAATTCTATGGCTTGATTGACATAGCTCAAAACCCAAAACAGGCCGCTATGAGTATCTACTTGCTGTGCTGGGGCTTCTGGCAATGAGTTAACGAGGTGATAATCTTGCAAGAAGGTAATGACTTTTTCGATATGGGTTAGCGTATCAATGGTGTCGTTTTGTATGAGTGGATTACGGTAGGTATTCATAGGCTTTTCCTGTTCACAAGTTTCAAGTTGTTTATATCACCCTGCTAAGGGTGGTCGGGGAGGTTGAAACCAGCAACAGGTGCTGCCTTGGGTATTTCCCTTGCGGGTATTTTATTCCCCAAGCCTCCCGACCATAAGGCCAGATTTCAGGTACAAAAAAACCGCTACATCTGGAGTGCGCGGTTTTGCCCGCCTGTTGGAGGTTTCAAGCTCCGTATTGCTAGAATTACATTAAGGTGTTTTTTTGTCAATTTTTATAGTGGGTAAAATTGGCTTGTGGGGTGATAGCAGGAATTTTAATCTTTACTCTTTTAGGTATTTCTAGTTGGGTGAAAGTTAATTTGGGGGTACATATGGGGGTATTTTTGTTATTCGTGGTTATCTTTCTATTTACTTATCAATCATATAGGGTGTTAAGTTGATAGAGCTAGGCCCACCAAACGCAAAACCCTCGCACATTGTGCGGGGGGGGTTTGTTTGGCTGAGGTGGCTTTTAGCGTATATAAAATACTCAGATCCTGCCGCATTGCTTTAAGTTCTGCCTGTAATGCCTCCGCTCGCATTCGCAAATCCATCAAGCTTTGGTGTGCCCTAATGTTTTGATCATTTTATCTGGTTCATCGCCATATATAACTACCCCGCACGACCACAAGCCCGTTGTTGAATACTTCTCAAATCTATCTTAAGTGTTTCTGCTTGTAATTTCAGTTGGCTAAAATGCCGCCTAGCACCCTGAACAGTATGCATGTCTATATCACATTCTTCCGAAAACAAGCCCGGCACCGCATCACATAAAAATGAACAGTAATCGTTAAACTCGCACATATTATCGTAGAGTTGGATGAGATCTTGGTTGATATTGGGTGTGGTTTTTGAATCGTCCATAATTTGCTCCTTATTCGGAGCAATTTTGCCATTGCTATCTGTCAAAATCAAGCTCTGATTTCGGAGCAATAATAATGAATGTCATCGGCCCAAAAATAAGAGAGCTACGAGAAGCTCAAGGTTTAACTCAAGAAGAGTTTGCCGCTAAGTGCAATGTACTCAAATGGGATATTAGCCGCGGCACCCTAGCCAAAATAGAAGCCAAGGTAAGAAGAATAACTGACGAAGAAGTCGCGTTATTGGCGAAAGTGTTGGGTGTGGAAGTAGGGGCGTTGTATCAGTAAATTATATTTGGCACTAAAATAAACCTACTAAACAAAAAAATCGGATAAGCATTAAGAATGCTTTATATTAGCGTTTGTGATGGCTTATTCGATTTTCATCATTAGTGTGAATCAAACCCTGTGAGTTATCCGTTTGATACAGACAACAAATACGCGAACGAGAAAGTAAAAGTAAACTCGTAATAATAATGATTACGCGCGATAAAGAGGAAGATGTGACGATTGTTTTTAACCACTCACTACGCCATTTTTTATCAGCCCTTTTTTACCATTGTAGTGGTACATCAAAAGGTACATTAGAAGGTACATCAGAAGGTACATCAGAAACAGCTACCTTGCAGAAACATTGATATCAATCACTCAAATAACCTTCATTTTGGATAAGTAGTAATGAGCAACGATTCAACCAAAACCCCCACCAACCTAGCCGCCGACAGCTGGGCCATTGCTGATCTGCTCCGTGGTGATTTTAAACAATCGCAATACGGCCGCATTATCTTGCCGTTTAACCTATTACGCCGCTTAGAATGCGTACTAGAAGAAACCAAGCCCGCCGTGCTGGCCAAATATGATGAAGTACAAACAATGAACTTGCCCGAAGAGGCGCAAGAAAAATTATTGTTGCGTGCTACTCAAGTTAACGGTCAGGCTTTATCTTTTTTTAACATATCCAAAATGGATCTCTCTAAACTGGGCGAGGCAGGGATAAAAGATAACCTAGAAAGCTATATACAAGGCTTCTCAAAAGACGCTCGTGAAATTTTTGAATACTTTAACTTTGCCGAATTTATTGCCCAGCTCAACGATGCTGATCTGCTCTACAAAGTGGTACAGCGTATTCGTAAAATGGACTTAAGCCCTAATAAAGTCTCTAACCACGATATGGGCTTAGTGTTTGAAGAGCTAATACGTCGCTTTGCAGAAGGTTCCAACGAAACCGCGGGTGAACACTTTACCCCACGCGATATTGTGCGCCTTACTACCTCGTTAGTGTTTATGGAAGATGATGACGCCCTGACCAAGCCCGGTATTATTCGCACTATTTATGATCCCACCGCCGGCACTGGCGGTTTTCTTTCTTCGGGTATGGAATACGTACATGAGCTAAATCCACAAGCGGTGATGCGTGCCTTTGGTCAAGAACTCAACCCCGAAAGCTATGCTATTTGTAAAGCCGACATGCTGATCAAAGGTCAAGAGGTGAGTAATATCAAGCTGGGTAATACCTTGTCTAATGATCAACTCTACGCCGACAAATTTGACTATATGCTTTCCAACCCCCCGTTTGGCGTCGATTGGAAAAAGATTGAATCCACCATCAAAGATGAAAACACCCTCAAGGGTTTCGATGGTCGCTTTGGTGCAGGTCTGCCGCGTGTGTCCGACGGCTCGCTGTTATTCTTATTACACTTAATTAGCAAGCTACGAGACAGCAACGAAGGCGATGTACAGGGAAGTACAAGTGTCGTGGGAGGCAGGATGCCGGGAACGACCGGCGGCCGCATTGGCATTATCCTTAATGGCTCACCGCTGTTTACGGGCGGCGCAGGCAGTGGCGAGAGTGAAATTCGCCGCTACATACTAGAGGCCGATCTATTAGAAGCCATTGTCGCGCTCCCTACGGATATGTTTTACAACACCGGTATCGCCACCTATGTGTGGATATTGTCGAATAAAAAAACCGAGGAGCGTAAAGGTAAAGTCCAACTGATTAACGGCGTTAACCTTTGCGGTAAAATGCGTAAATCTCTCGGTAGTAAACGCAACGAAATGAGTGCCGACGACATCGCCACGATTACCCGCACTTTTGGTGCTTTTGAAGTGGTTGATGCTCGCGAGTTAGATAAACCCGCCGAGCAAAAAAGTAACCGTGGTCGGCAATCAGCCAATCCAAAAATCGAAGCCCCCAAAACCTTTGCTTCAAAAATATTCGCCACCCACGAATTTGGCTACCGCCGCATCACCATCGAGCGCCCCTTGCGCGAAAGCTACCAATTTAGCGATGAGCGTATTGCCGAACTACGCTTTGCCAATAAACCGCTTAATGCTCCGATGAAATGGATTTACGAAACCTATGGTCAAGAGTGGAGTGATGATCCGGCTTGTCAACATTACGGTGTGCTTAAGGATAAAGAGACAGAAATACGCAAGCAGCTAAAAACCCAGTTTAGTGATGTAAAAGAAGCAAAAATAAAAGCGTTGTTTGACGATGAATATTGGTTTGAACAAAAAGCGCTATTGATTAATGCTAAAAAAATACAGCAGGTGTTGGGCACTGCCCCATACCATGATATGAACGGCTACGAGGCAGCGCTAAAAAAAGCCCAAGCTAAAAGTGGCGCGATACTGTCACCCAAAGATAAAAAGCAATTACTCGCCGCCGTTACTTGGAAAAACCCAACTGCAGAAAAAGTGATTAAAAAGATTCATAAGAATACAGAGGCTAATCCCTTATATGGTTTATTTGATGTTGATGGCAAAACGGTAGAATACAAAGCCGACGGCGACCTACGTGATAACGAAAACGTCGCCCTCGATCCATCAAAGCCTGTAAGCGAACTTAACGAAGCCTATTTCAAAAAAGAAGTACAACCCCACGTACCCGATGCATGGATAGATGCCAGTAAAAAAGATGAAAAAGATCAGCAAGTGGGCATAGTCGGTTACGAGATACCCTTTAACCGCCATTTTTATCAGTACCAGCCACCGAGGGATTTGGTAGAGATTGATGCCGATTTGGATGAAGTCAGCGCCGAGATTATGAATCTGCTGCAAGAGGTGCATTCCTGATGCAGACGTTAAACATAAATAACACTCTGGCCTGCATATTTTATAAATATACTAAAATTTTATTGACGGGTAGCTGCTTTTGCGTCCATACTTCACTTAACACGCCCGCCAAGCCTATGTTGTTTTCGAACAATATGCTCAAATTGAGTGGGCTTTTTTTTGCCTGTCGTATTCATACAACCACGCCCCCTTTCTATAGCAACTTGTCTGGGGGGCTAGCGTGACCTCATTTACTAAACCTGCCGTTACCGTTGACCAACAGCTTGCGATACTAGAACAACGAGGACTCTCTGTTAGGCAGCCTGAGCGAGCAAAGTGCTTTCTAGAGGTAGTCAGTTTTTTCCGGTTAAGCATCTATATGCGGCCCTTTCAAGTCCCTGGTAACGATGATCATTTATTTAAATCAGGTATAGAATTCAAACAGATTGTTGACTTATACGCATTTGATCGTGAATTACGCTTACTCATAATTGACGCTGTCGAGCGTGTCGAAGTTGCTGTGCGAGCCTCCCTCAATAATCACATGAGCTGTAAATACCAAAGTGACACTGCACATAGTGGGTCACATTGGTATTTAAATTGCCACTTATTTAAGCGCGATTACGATCATCAGAGATTAATCAGAGATTTAGAAGAGAAGCAAACGAAAGAGGCTTCTCAGCTAAGGCGGGATATAGATAAAATTAATAGTAGTCATGCTACAGCTGAAATCAAACGGCAGCGTATAGCTCAGCGAGCAAAAGAGAATTACCCACGGTTTTATCAGAAAAATTACCACACACCTGTACTTATGCCAGGTTGGGCAATGACTGAAGAGTTAACGATGGGTAGTCTGTCACATATTTATCAGGGCTTAATAAAGGATGCCGACCGTAAGGCGATTGCACGGCGTTTTGACACTCCCCATGAAGTATTGGCAAGCTGGCTGCATACGCTAAACTTTGTTCGTAATTGCTGTGCTCACCATAGTCGTTTGTGGAATAGAGAGCTATCAGTTCAACCTAAAATTCCTCGTGGTGAGCTCTGGAAATTGCCCGAACGCTTAACAGGGAGCCAGATTCAACCTCAGCGTCGTATTTATGTGGTGCTGTTATTGCTCGCGCATCTAATGCGCCAAGTAAGCCCTGATAGTCAGTGGCACAACAGAGTAAAAGAGTTGATTACCAACCATTCGGCCATTCCTTTATTTCCAATGGGTTTCCCTGAAGATTGGCAATCGCATATTTTCTGGAGCGGTGCTGATGCGTAATATTAAATTGAACAAGGGGGAAGCCGACACCTCTATTATGAACTTGCTACAAGAAAGAGGTACATTCGTAGTGGTCTTTTTCACTGATAGCGGCGTTGTATCAGTGCTCGCTCAGTCACGTATTAAATATACGCTCCTTCGCTGTGCGCTGTTGCGCCTTGCTCTAAGCAAAAAGTCCTCACTACGAACAGTGCGAGGTTTGGGTGTATGAGTAAGTATCAAGCGTATTCCGAATATAAAGATTCCGGAAGTAAACTATTAGGCGATGTACCAGAACATTGGCAGCTGAGTCGAGTTAAATATGTAGCGGAAATAACACCTAAAAAGCCAATTGTTGATCGAAGTCTTAAATGCAGTTTTATTCCGATGGAGAAGCTTAAAACAGATTCCATTATTTTAGATGAGACCAAACAGATAGATACAGTCTACGATGGCTATACCTATTTTGCAGATGGCGATATCTTGATGGCAAAGGTTACTCCGTGTTTTGAGAATAAAAATATTGCTATTGCTAAAGGTTTAACAAACAAAATAGGTTTCGGTTCTTCTGAAATTTATACCATTAGAGCTAGTGAAAAAGTCGTCAATAGGTTCTTGTATTATCGTCTGCAAGAAGATGGTTTTATGGACTTGGCAATTGGTGCTATGACTGGCGCAGGTGGGCTGAAGCGAGTTCCATCGGAGGTTGTTGCCAATTATATCTACGCCTCACCAGAGGATGGAGAACAACAAAAAATCGCCAACTTCCTCGACCACGAAACTGCCAAAATTGACACTCTGATCGAAAAACAACAGCAACTAATTAAACTGCTAAAAGAAAAACGCCAAGCTGTAATTAGTCACGCCGTCACCAAAGGCCTCAACCCAAACGCCCCCATGCGCGACTCAGGTGTTGAGTGGTTAGGTGAAGTGCCGGAGCATTGGGCGATGCCCAAAATATCACACATAGGTAGAGTCCTTAATGGCAGCACCCCTGATAAATCTAACCTGTCTTATTGGGAAGGGGGAGCAGTACCTTGGTTGGCTTCTGGCTGTTTGAACTCTGAGATAGTTGATGAACCAAGCCACTTGATCTCTGAGGCTGCTTATCAGAACTCTTCTGTAGAACTAATACCTACTGACTCCCTATTGGTTGGGATGGTAGGGCAAGGTAAAACACGCGGCACCTCCGCAATCCTAGCTATTAATTCATGCATTAATCAAAATATGGCTGCAATAATTCCAAATGAAAAAGTGAAAATCAGGTTTTTGTATTTCTTGTTTCAAGCGATGTATGACGACCTCAGGGAACTAGGTCGAGGAGGAAATCAAGCTGCATTAAACTGTGAGATTATTAGCTCTATTAGAATTCCATTGCCACCAATAGAAGAGCAAACCGCTATTGTCGATATGTTGGATGAGTTACTAATTAAACTGGGTGATACAGATACTTTAGGGGAGGTGCAAATTACTCTTTTGCAAGAACGCCGCACAGCCCTAATCTCCGCCGCCGTCACTGGTAAAATTGATGTCCGCAACTGGAAGGCAGTCTAATGTTGAACTCGTTCCCAATTGTTTAAGCCTTGTGAGTGTTAGTTAACGGTATTCAGTGGCGATAACGCCTTGTAAAGCGTCTATTTTTGATGTTACTCTGTCCGAAATAATCTATTGTTTTTCGGACAATGAGTGCTTTATGAAACCACCAGTATCCCTTGAAAAGTCTATCTTAAGTCGAATTTATGGCCGTGGTAGGGGTTGGGTTTTTTCAAAAAAAGATTTTGCAGCTATTGGCGAGGGCGGAAACATTGATCGCGCCTTAAGCCGAATGGCCGAAAAAGGGCGTATTCGCCGTGTGATGCGTGGCTTGTATGACTACCCCGCCTACAGCAAATTGCTAAAAAAACACCTAAGTCCAGATATCGATCAAGTCGCTCAGGCGCTGGCGCGTAAATTTGGTTGGCAGATTCAAATATCCGGCAATGCGGCCTTAAATGTGATGGGCTTATCGACACAGGTGCCCACTCAATACCTGTATTTAAGTGATGGCCCCAGTAAAGCCTATGCGCTGGGCAATAGTGTTATTGCGTTTAAAAAAACTCGCTTTACCCAGTTAGGCTTACAGTACAAGCAAAGTGAAATATTAGTACAGGTCATGCAAGCATTGGGCGAGCGTACGTTAACCCATAGTGAAAAACAGCAAATCATCCACTACTTGGCAAAAACCAGTGGCATAAAAGACCTAGTAGAAAGTTCGCAGCTGAACGACGTATTAATTAAGCGGATTTTAAAAGACACTCAGTACGTGACTAGTTGGATTGTGAGTAATATACGTCAGGTGCTATTAAGCAAGGAATGATTGTGAAAACTAGAGAATTATCGTGAAAACGGTTGCGCAGTTAAGTGAGCAAGACCGCAAAGCGCTATTCAATGAAACCGCTAATGCAATGAGCGTGACTGCCGCTGCGGCAGAAAAAGATTTTTGGGTATGCTGGGTGTTGTTACATATCTTTGAAGATAAAGCGCTAAACCAATATTTGCGCTTTAAGGGAGGGACTAGCCTTTCTAAATGTTACCAGGCAATTGAGCGCTTCTCTGAAGATATCGACCTGATTTTAGATTGGACAGTGTTAACAGAAGAAGATCCACTAGCTACGCGCAGTAAAAGCCAACAGAGTAAACTTAACCGTTCGATTAACGAACAAGCTCAGGATTTTATTGCCGGTAGTTTATTGCCTCGCTTGCGTGATTTAATGGGCAATACCTGCGAGTTGGCCATTGATACGGAAGATCCACATACCATCAATATCACTTATCCTAAAGCATTTAAATCGGCCTATTTACGCCCACAAGTACGGCTGGAGATTGGTCCGCTGGCGACAATGTTACCTATGCAATGGTGTAATGTTCAACCTTATGCCGTTAACTACTTTCCGGCGGTTTTTGAGCAAGCCAGTGTTGCGGTTCCTACTATTGTTGTGGCGCGTACATTTTGGGAAAAGTTAAGCATATTGCATGCTGAGGCACATCGACCTCCAGATAAAGCATTGCCTAGTCGCTACGCTCGACATTATTACGATGTCTATAAGTTGGTGCAGACGGGTTTGTATAAAACCGCTATTGCACAGCCTAATTTATTAGCAGATGTGGTCGCGTTTAAGCAGAAGTTTTACCCAAGTACTTGGGCGAATTATGACAAAGCCACACTCGGTGGATTAGTGCTGCAATCATCCAGACATCATATAGATTCGCTAGAGACCGATTATGCGCAGATGCAAGAAATGTTGTTTGGCGATAAGCCAAGTTTTGAGCAAATAGTGACGACATTAATTGAGCTAGAAGCAGAAGTACGCGCGCTTCAATAAAGCATAGGGGCTGTAAGTTATGGCAAGTGCCAGTGAGTTCGCTTTTCAAAATGTAATGATTCAGCAGTTAGTCGCCAATGGCTGGCTATTGGGTAAGCCCGAAAACTATAACTTCTATAGCTTGTTTAGCAAATAGCCGTTGATGGCGTTGTTTGAGGGGCGTTAAAGGCTAATCGTCACCCAAAGCGGCCACGTAAACGGTCACAAAAGTACCTTAAGGGCTATCTATATAAAAAATATTCAATTATTATCAAACACTTATATAATAATAAAGCGGCCACTAAAACGGCCAATAAGGCTAACCCAAGTAGCGTGATGTCGCCGTAATACGGTTGTAATAAAAAATGCCGTCCTTGCCATTAAAGAATATTGCCTATGAGTCGCTCAACAATCACCATAATGGATATAGCTCCGTTCATCCCTAGCGATAAAGCGCTAGAGCAAACGCAGCTGCCCGATAAAGCCATAGGGCTTAGCCAAGCCTCGGCTAAGCTGGCGGGGCAGTTATCGCCTGTCACTATGGCGACGCTTGAGCAGCATATGCGGGTGATTAACTCGTACTACTCTAACCTGATTGAGGGTAACCCCACCACACCTCACGATATAAGAGCGGCGCAGCGTGGTGATTATAGTCGCGATACCGCCAAGCGCGATTTACAGCTAGAATCTTTGGCGCATATGCAGGTTCAGGCGTGGCTGCAACAGCAAGCCCCCAGCCTAGATACCTTATTCAGTCCTGCATTTTTATTAGCGATACACCAACAGTTTTACCAACGTATACCTGAGAGTTTATGGGAGATAAAAGACGAGCACGGTAGTACTACCGACATCGTGGTGCCCGGCCAGTGGCGCACTCGGTCTGTTAAAGTGGGGGTTCATATTCCTCCCGCAAGCGATGATCTTTTAGCATTGATGGCGAGCTTTTGCCACACTTATCACCCCGACCGTTTTAAAGGCGACCGTAAATTAATTGCCATTATGGCTGCCCACCATCGTTTGCTATGGCTACACCCTTTTTTAGATGGTAATGGTCGTATTGGTCGCTTATTTACCGATGCCGCATTACGCGCTATTGGATTAGATAGTTATGGCGTGTGGTGTATCAGCCGGGGGCTAGCGAAAACATCGGCACGCTATAAACAACAATTGTCCTGCGCCGACGCCATACGCCAAGGTGATTACGATGGCCGTGGTGCTTTAACGGAAAAAGGGCTGGTTCATTTTTGTGACTACATGCTAGATACGGCGATTGATCAAGTGACTTATGTTAGCGGACTATTACAGCTAACGGCATTACGCAAACGCATTGATGCTTATGTACAAGCCCGTAATGATTCACTTATTACTGACTACCCCGAGCCACTTAAGCCAGCTGCCGCACTCATTTTGTATAACGCATTTATTCACGGTGAATTAAAGCGCAGTGATGCACTCGAACTTTGCGGTATGCCAGAGCGTTCGGCAAGACGTTTATTGAGCCAATTAAAAGCGGATGGCTTGCTCAGCGAAACCAGCAGCAAGTCACCTTTACGTTGGGAAGTTCCTGAACACGCCGAGGCATGGTATTTTCCAGCGCTAGCACCCACACATTAAGCGGCTAGCGGTTAAGGCATCGTTAATAAAAAAAACAGTGATCGCTAATAAAAAACAGTGATAAGAAAACAGCACTAAAAAATAAGATTAGGGTAGGGACTTTATGACCAAAGCCAATGAACTCACTTTTCAAAACGACATGATCCGCCAGCTAGTCGCTAACGGTTGGCTGCTGGGTAAGCCAGAAGCTTACAATCGTGAACTCGCCTTGTACGAAGAAGACGTACTGGGGTTTGTGAAAGACACCCAAGACGAACAATGGCAAAAGTTTTGTGCCCTGTATCCTAACGATCCCGATGCCAAATTTTTAGAGCGTGTGGCTAGTCAGCTTAATAAAGCGCTTTCTAGTAGTAACAGTAATGCCTCTAACAGAACACTGCGCACGTTTGGCACCTTGGGTGTGTTACGCCATGAGTTACGTGACCGGGGTACGCGTTTTAGTTTATGCCAGTTTAAACCCGAGCACGATTTAAATCCCGATACCTTGGCTCGTTACAGTAAGAACCGTTTGCGAGTAGTGCCAGAATTGGTTTACAGCCCGTGGGCGACAGCAGATGAGCTAGCGACTACGGGTAAAAAAGCTAAGGCGTGGCGCATCGACTTGGTGTTGTTTGTGAATGGCTTACCCATCGCCACTTTAGAACTAAAAAGTGAGTTTAAACAGGCAGTACAAAACGCCATTAAGCAGTATAAAACGACTCGTTTTGCTATAGACCCCGCGACTAAAAAGCCGGAACCTTTATTAACTTTTAAGCGCGGTGCCTTGGTGCATTTTGCGGTGAGCCAATACGAAGTGTATATGGCGACTAAGCTCGAAGGGAGCGATACCTATTTTTTACCCTTTAATAAAGGCACAAAAGAGGGCGCTGCCGGTAACGATGTGCCGGAAGATGTTAATCAATACGCCACCAATTATTTATGGAACGAGGTGTTACTGCCCGACAACTTACTGAATATTCTTGCTCGCTTTGTGCATTTACAAATCGAAGAAAAAGAAAGTTGGGAAGGCCGTAAAACTAAAAAAGAAACCTTAATATTCCCCCGTTACCACCAGTGGGATGTGGTTAGCCAATTAGTCAATGCGGCTCGCACAGAAGGCCCCGGCCATAAATACTTAATACAACACAGTGCGGGTTCGGGTAAATCTAATTCTATTGCTTGGTCGGCGCATCAGTTATCGGCCATTCATACCCGCGAAGGGAATAAGCTGTTTGATTCGGTGATTGTGGTTACCGATAGAACGGTACTGGATGATCAGTTACAAGAAACGATCTCGCAGTTCACCTCGGTAGAGGGCGTGGTAGGGCGTATTAATCGTAACGAAGGTGATGGCTCTAAATCAGAAAAGTTGGCGAGTGCGCTGGAAAGCTCACAGCCGATTATTATCGTGACGATACAAACCTTTCCCTATGTATTAAAAGCCATAGAAAATAGCGTGAGTCTTAAAGAACGCAACTATGTGGTGATTGCCGATGAGGCGCACAGCTCACAAACGGGTAGCACTGCACGGCAATTAAAAGAAGTGCTGATGATTGACTCGAAAGAGGAGGATGAAGAGCTAAGCACTGATGATATTCTCGATGCCGCCGTCGCGTCACGTCGTGCCTCTAGCAATTTAAGTTATTTAGCCTTTACCGCAACGCCTAAAACCAAAACCCTTGAGCTATTTGGTCGTTTGCCCAGTCCCAATGAAGCACCATCCAAAACCAATAAGCCCGAAGCCTACCATGTGTACTCCATGCGCCAGGCGATTGAAGAAGGCTTTATTCTGGATGTATTGAAAAACTACACCAACTACAAAGTGGCTTATAACTTGGCCATGAAAATAGCGGGTAGTGACGAAGAAGTAGAAAGTAAAAAAGCCAAGGTCAAATTGAATCAGTGGGTGCGTCTACACGATTACAACATCGGTAAAAAAGTGCAGGTGATTGTTGAGCACTTTAAAAATAACGTGATGGGTTTACTGGGCGGGCAAGCGAAGGCGATGGTAGTGACCAGCTCGCGCAAAGAAGCGGTACGTTATAAATTGGCGTTTGACCAATATATTGTTCAACAAGGTTATCAAAAAATTCATGCGATGGTGGCGTTTTCTGGCGAGGTTGAGTTCACTAATAAAGACCCTAACTCAGAGAGCTTGATTGGCAAACAATTTACCGAAGCCAATATGAACCCCAATCTTAAAGGCCGTGACATGCGCAAGGCTTTTGATAGTGACGATTACCAAGTGATGATTGTTGCTAATAAGTTTCAGACGGGTTTTGATCAACCTAAACTGTGTGCCATGTACGTTGATAAAAAATTAGGTGGCGTGGAGTGCGTGCAAACACTTTCTCGGCTCAACCGCACATTCCCTAGCAAGGCGGAAACGGGAACGTTTATTCTCGATTTTTTTAATGACCCTGATGATATTTTGGAATCATTTCAACCGTATTTTCAAACAGCTGAATTAGCTGATGTGTCTGACCCCGATTTAATTCATGACTTATTTCAAAAGTTAAACTCTGCCGAGATTTATAAGCAATATGAAGTTGAGCAGTTTTGCGATGCTTTTTTTGTGAAAAGTAAAAGTAATGCGGCGATCGCAAATATATGTAAACCCGCAGTTGAGCGCTGGCAGAAACGCTATCAGTTATCGCTGGATGCCTATAAACAATCTAAAACGATGTTTGACCGGACTAAAAAAACCGGTGACCCGGTGTTAATCGCCAACGCTGAAAATAGTTTTAAAGAATGCAAAGAATTAAAAGACGCGCTAGAAATTTTTAAAAAAGATCTAGGCACTTTTGTCCGCTTTTATGAATTTATGTCACAGATTGTCGATTACGATGATAAAGGCCTAGAAAAGCTTAGCTTATATGCACGCAATCTTCGCCCAATGTTGCGCGAAGCGCTTATTGATGAAGAGGATGTAGACCTCGATAACGTGGTGTTAAGCCACTATCGCTTGTCGGCTATACGTCAACAAGACTTAACGCTAAAAGAAGATTCACCAGACTATCAACTAGAGCCGGGTGATGGCTTGGGCAGTGCCAAGGCTAAAGATAAAAAAGAAGCGTTTCTTTCGCACATTATTGGGCGTTTAAATGAGTTGTTTATCACCGATGAATTGACCGATAAAGATATGGTCAATTATGCCTACACCATTAGAGATAAGATCAGTGAAAATGAATTGGTGATGAAGCAACTTGCCAATAATAGCGCTGAACAGGCGTTACTAGGTGACTTCCCCCGCGTTATTGATGACGCCATATTAAGCAGCAGCGAGGCTCACCAAAACCAAATGTTGCAGTTGTTAAGCGATCCTGAAAAAAACCAAGGCTTTGCAAGGATTGTATTTGACCTGCTGGCTCAATATGAGGTGCCAACAGATGCTAGACGAGTTATCGAAAGTCAGGTTAAGTTGGGTACGATGACATTAGTTATTGATGATCTGCCAGCAGAAGCTCTAACAGCTTATGGCTATGCAGATGCAATTGCGCCCGTGACTCATGCCCTTAATAGCGAAATGGGTGAGTATCTTACTGCGGATCTGGGTTTTCGTGCAGAGTTTACGGTTAACTCGGTACGAGAAGGCTCAATTATTATTGATTATGAAATACTGGGTCTGTTTGCCAATGGTGGTGCCGTCGTAGCGGGCTTGATCATAGCTTTTCCTAAATTAGAAGCAGGTTTTGAGGCGTTAAAAACGTCACTGACTAGAGATGGTAAAAAGTGGATTTCACGTGTTTCCGGTGCGGCTAATCACTTGAACGGCTCTAGTATTAAGAGTTGTGACATGCGCTTACTAACTCAAGAAGAGGTGGAGCAGGATTTGATGGTACGCGGTCTATTAACGGAGCCTTCAAAGGCGTGTCCTCCGATATCAGATTTTGATCCCGTGGAGTAAGTCTTAATATTAGTGACTGACTTCTTTTATACACACAATGTGTGACTACAAAGGCTTTATGTCAGTCTAGGTAGAGCATTTATGTAATAGGATTTATTGATGGCTATCCCCGATTTTCAACAATGTATGCGACCTTTTTTAGCGATTTTAGCCGATGGGGAAGTACACCACTTTAATGATGGTTATGAGGCAGTGTGTAATGCATTTACTGTTTCGGATGAAGAACGCCGTGAATTATTACCTTCAGGCAAGCAAACCATCGTGCGTAACCGTTGTGGTTGGGCGCGGACTTATATGAAGAAGGCGGGTTTGTTGACTTCACCTGCACGTAGTCACGTTAAAATTACGGAGCAAGGTTTACAAGTACTCAATGATAAACCTGACTATATTAACGTTAAATACCTTAAAGAAATTTCACCTGAGTTTGTTGGGTTTCATAGTGTGAAACCTAAGTTGACGATAACATCAGACAATAATTCTGAGAGTGATGATTCAGCTGACCCGATTGAGCGTTTAGAAAATGCCCATGCAGAAATTCAAGCCAGCCTAGCGAGTGACTTATTACAATTAGTGAAAGATTCAACGCCGCTGTTTATGGAGCAGTTAGTGGTCGATCTAATGCATAAAATGGGTTATGGCGGTTGGAGTCAAGAGTCGGGTTCGACCACGCAATATACAGCTGATGGGGGTATTGATGGTTTCATTAATGAAGATCCATTAGGGCTAGAAACTATATACCTACAAGCTAAACGCTTTACCAGCAATAGTGTAGGGCGGCCAGAAATCCAGTCCTTTGTCGGTGCTTTAGAAATGCGTCGCGCTCGAAAAGGTGTATTTATTACCACCAGTCAGTTCAGTAAAGACGCGCTAGAGTACATCGGCATGATTGAGAAGAAAGTGGTGTTGATTGATGGTAAGCGTTTAGCAGAGTTGATGGTGGAACATGATTTAGGCGTCGCGACAAAAAATACATACCATGTAAAAACCATTGATTCAGACTTTTTTGTTGATGACTAAAGGCAATTATTAAATTGTCGTGATTGATTCATTTTGTGATGTAAGCTATCTAACGTTGAGCCTTCTGCGGGACAGAAACTCGCTTTGCGATAAGCAACGTCAACATAACTACAGAGGTTTATTCGTTGAAATAATAGCAGACCGAACATTAACTGATATTTGTTATGCGCTGAAGAAAGGATAGCTCTAAAGTGTGATCGCTTTAAAAACAGTTTGAACAGTAAGGCTACGGTGGTTATCCATTGACTAACAATGACCTAAGCCCAAGAAGGTAGAATAACGACTGTATTTTTACTTTTGCCCCAAGTTACATAAATTCCAAATTTTTACTCCTTTCTATTGATACAATATTAAATGTACGGGACATTACACTAACAATTGTTGGGTAATATTTATTATGTCTTACTTAGAGTTATCAGAAATTTGCGAGATTTATTCTGGAAAATCTTTCCCTAGAAAACTCAACCACGATGATCATGGTGATTATTGGGTGTTAGAAAGCCATGCTGTTGACCATAACGGAATTGATCGTGAGAAAATAATCCACGTATCTAACGATCAATTTCGGTCTCCTAGGTTATGCTTACTCGAAAATGATATTTTATTTAGGGCAAAGGGCGGAACTAATGAAGGGATTTTGATAAAGAAAGATGATCTTATTGGTCACTGTGTACCGACTTCATATTTCTTAGTGTTGCGTATTAAACCTTCAGTAGAGCTGATATCTGAATTTTTAGTCACCTACATAAACAAGGCGAGCATCCAGTCACAACTTTCTTTATTAAAAAGGGGGTCTACAGTGCAACATATTACTAAAACTGCTTTAATGACTTTTAGGGTAAATATTCCTCCTCTTAATATTCAAGAAAAAGTGATTCATCTCATCAACCTAGAGATAAAAAGAAAAGCATTAATCCGCAAGATTGACGACATACAAAGCCAATATATTGATGAATTAACCTCCCGTTATATATCTGGAGAAACTAATGAATAACCTTCATTTTCTAGTGAGCGCTATTCATCGCTTAAGTGAATCCAGTACTAAGTCTATAACGTTGCCAGAAACCATGGAAAGCCTTAGCTTTTTATCTAAAGGGTTTGTCAGCCATGTTGGCTTTGAGGTTTTAAATTTTATGGAGTATGCAGGTAATAGCGAATTTATGACATTAATTGATAGCCCCGCTATATTCGCCAATCCGCCTTTTGGAAAGGTCGATACAAGTGCGATTAGCCTGCATGGGATAGGCGATTTCACACAGATACAAAGTTATTTTTTGCATGTCCTTTTAAAAGGTATGGAAGGCAAGGGGAAGGCGTTAATTATTCTCCCCGAAAATAGTCTGCGCACACAAACTAAAGATCGAATGCTAAGGCAGCAAATGATTGATGAACGATGTATTCAGTCTATTATTAAACTCCCGCTAGATATATTTAAGCCCTTTTCTAGAGTAAACACCTCGATTGTTGTGATTGATTATTCTCAGCAACACGACACTATTTTATTTTCTGAAATTGGTGCGGTTTCACAGCTAGCTGAGTTATCGCATATTGGCAGCCTAGACAGTACAGCTATTACTTATGGCGCTATTACTGATAATCGTTTTATATTTGATCCTTTAGATTATTTGTTAAAAGAAGCGCAAGAGAAAGTATTCAACAGTGAAAAAGCAAAACGAGATATTAAACTATTAAATCACGAGCTTGATGTCATTAATCACGAGATAGCTACCCTTACAGAAGAAATGGAAGGGTATTATGACGACTGATATTGCATTGATAGTTATAACTTCTTTATTGATAATAATGGCAGTATGTTTCTTTATTAAACTTTTATATGCTAATAAAATAAAAATCTCCTATTCTAAGAAAAAAGGAATAGAACTAGAGATTATTAGTGGCTCTTGATCAGCGGGGTCAGAGTAAAAATACAGTACTCTCTCGCATTCGTATCAAGAGAGCTCAGAACCAAATCCAAACGGTTGGGCTTTTTAGTCTTTGCAGTGTGAATTTTATAGTTTATTTTATGCGTGTGTTACTTGTATTAATAGTGTTTTATGGCTGGAGTGAAAAGCCTACACACCACACGTATGTAAAAATCTAAGAGTGACCATGCGGTAGCTTAGTAGTGAAGATAAAAAATCATATAGCCATGCGTAGCACTAAGTGTGATAATAAGTGGTGATACAAGGAGTGATCATGCGTATATTTAAAAACAAAGCGTTCACTAAATGAGCGGCCAAAGAAGGTGTAGGTGATGACACCTTACGCTGGCCGTTGATGAAATGGAGCAAGGGTTGATTGGCGCCGAGCTAGGAGGCCATGTGGTCAAAAAGCGAGTGGCAGTTGGTGGTAGAGTAAAAGCGGTGGTGTTCGTACTTTATTGGCTTATAAGCTCGGTGACAAAGCTTTTTTCGTCTATGGTATTGCTAAAAATTCTCGCGCCAACATTTGCACCGATGAGTTGAAAGTATTGAAGCACTTGGCTAAAGAATTATTGAGTTACAGTACAAAAATTTAATCGAAGCCATGAAACATGGCGTATTGAGCAAGGTAGACAACGATGGATAAATCAATCGTAGATGTAGTGTACGAAACGGCCCAAGACTTACATGCTGCAGGTGTAATGAAAGACATGACCTTGCGGGAGTTTGATGCGATCTGCTTGCCGCCAGTAGAGGAATTTAACGCCGCGCAAATAAAGTGTATCCGCTTGAAAAATCATGCCAGCCAAGGTGTGTTTGCTGCGTATCTGAACACGAGTAAATCGACGGTTCAGAAATGGGAGCAAGGTGCTAAAAAACCTAACGGTCCTTCATTAAAACTGTTGAACTTAGTAGCAGTAAAAGGTTTGCAGATATTGGTCTAATGTAACCATGGTGTGAGAGGTAGCACTTTTTATCAGTACTATGTTAGTTGCAAGTAGTAGAGCAGTTTTTTAATCATTTACATTTAATACAGGTAAAACCATGAAACGATTTTTTCTATTTTTGCTCACCAATATTGCCATTATGGCGGTGCTTAGCATCACATTGAGGCTGCTTGGTGTTGATAGTATATTGGCTGAAAATGGATCAGACCTTAATATTCAAGCCTTAGTTATATTGTCTGGTGTCATTGGTTTTGGTGGCTCATTTATTTCTTTGCTGATATCCAAGTGGATGGCAAAACGCATGACCGGTGCGGTGGTTATTACCAATCCGCAGAGCAATATAGAAAAATGGTTGTTGAGTACGGTTGAAAAACAGTCGAAAATTGTTGGCATTAAAATGCCTGAAGCAGCGATTTTCCCTTCATCGGCGATGAATGCTTTTGCAACGGGCGCATCTAAAAATAAAGCCCTTGTCGCCGTATCGGAAGGTTTGCTGAATAACATGTCACAAGGCGAAATTGAAGCTGTTCTCGGGCACGAAATGAGTCATGTCGCCAATGGTGATATGGTCACCCTCGCGTTGATTCAGGGTGTAGTGAATACCTTTGTGGTGTTTTTATCCCGCGTGGTTGGGCATATTGTTGACCGCGTTATTCTAAAAAATAATCAGGGGCATGGCATTGGCTACTTTGTCACTGTAATGGTGTCGCAGGTTGTGTTGTCTATTTTGGCCTCAACCATTGTCATGTACTTTTCTAGAAAACGTGAATTTATTGCCGATACTGGTGGTGCAGATTTGGCCGGACATCAAAATATGATAAATGCGCTTAAACGACTAGGGCAAGTAGAGCCGGAAGCGTTGCCGGAGCAAATGGCCGCTTTTGGCATTAATGATAAAGGTGGCATTATGGCGTTATTTTCATCCCATCCGCCTATCGAAGCACGCATAGCCGCTTTGGAAGAGCGCGCCAAAAGATCGTCAACGACCTAAACATCGGATAGCGGTGAATTGCTTGAGCCAATGGTATGCTCCATTTTTGAACATACCATTGGACATGGCGCTTTGGCGGGGGAAATATAAACTTAACAAGTGAAATAGCAGAAGCTGGGCGACGGCGCAGATTAAGGCAGATATCATCACATTCAGCAGTTACATGACCAATTAAAAGGGATTTTAAACGAAGCATTCACACAAAAGTAAAGGAGATACACCATGACAACACAGCAAATAGATATTTATCAAACTGCCGATGGGCAAACCGAGGTGCAGGTACAGTTTGAAGGTGACACGGTTTGGCTAAATAGAACACAGCTTGCAGAGCTGTTTGGCAGAGATATTAAGACCCTAGGTAAGCATATTAATA
>Ga0233426_10001044_pt1 | contig 26981 bp, 23 predicted proteins | sample SI_118_April2016_6_FD_179875 | JGI IMG/M metagenome (GOLD analysis project Ga0233426, IMG submission 179875) | Seawater microbial communities from Saanich Inlet, British Columbia, Canada - SI_118_April2016_10_MG | ecosystem: Environmental > Aquatic > Marine > Inlet | place: Canada: British... | reverse complement strand
TGTTTTGATTTCGTCTTTTCCGAAAACTTTATCGAATAAGTCTTGATCTAAATCAGCTGGCTCCATTCTACTTATTGACTTAATAAGTAATTTAAAGTCTGCATCTAAAACTTCTATCTCTTCTTTGCTGATGTTTAGCATATGATGAGCGTCGTTGCTAAAATCTTTATTGATTCTTACAACTACCTCACTATCTTTTTGTAGTCCTACTAAAGATTTTTGCACTTTCTTATTTAGCACAATATCTAAAGCAACGGATGACGTATGAGTAACACCTCCTTCTAAAACAGCACCGCTATCATCTAACTGGAAAAACTCTACCATCATTAAATCAGTTAATGCTGATTTTTCTGGTTGTGTCATTTTACCATATCTCTTAGCCATATCAGTAGTATAATGGTCTACCATTTTGGTGTCTGCGACAATCTTAAAGAAATCAAATTTTCCTTTTTGATCTAGTGGAACACTAAATTCTGGAGCCATTCCCATTTCGTACTCGAAACTAAAATTGCTATCATTATCCCAATCTACTTCTGTAGTTAGAGGTAAAGGATTACCCAATACTTCTAATTTTCCGTCCGTAATATGCTTGTAGATAGCTTCTTGCAAAAGCTTATTTACTTCGTCGATAAGAACCGACTTACCTATCATCTTTTTTACTTGGCCCATTGGTATTTTTCCTTTACGGAAACCAGGTACACTAGCAGTTTTACGATAGTTAACAATTACTTGCTCTACTTTTTCTTGGTAGTCAGCAGCTTCTACGCTAATTTTTAATTTCGCGTTTAAAGCGTCAATTTTCTCTTGGGTAATATTCATTATTTCTTGTTTTGAAAGTGGGCAAAAATAATCATTTTCTTTTTTTTAAATCGCTATATTTTAAACAAATAAACTTTATTACATGAAATACTTAATAATCCTGTTAGGATTGGCTTGCAGCCTTTCTAGCTATTCCCAAGTAAAACCTCATAAGAAAAAGTGGGATTTTGAAAAATCTAACACCTCTTCTTACAACAAAAAACAAAAGAAATCTTTGATTGAATTTTTTGAAGAAAAAATAGACGCTAATAGTTGCTCTAGCAAAGACATCGAATTCTTTAAAGGAAACAACGAATACTTTTTTAGCGTAAAAATGAAGTCTGGAGAATTAGAAATCAACTATTTCTACGACAATAAAGACGTGATAAACATCGACCAGCTATTGTTTGACGTTGGCGAGAAAATGAAAGAATAATTTTTTATTTTTCAGCAAAAAAAAGCTCCTTCAAATTGAAGGAGCTTTTTTATATAAATTATTTTCTAGTAATTAGTCTAAGTCAGCTAATTGGCCTTTTATAAAGTCGGCTAATTCTTTTACGTATTCTTGAGAGAAGTTAAATTCTATGCCTGCTGTTTTATATAAATCGCCTATACTTTTAGTATAACCTAATTTAAGAGCAGCATCATAATTATCTAATGCTTCTTGTCCTAATTGCTTGTAGCTTCTCCACATTGCAATTGCCCCAAGCTGAGCCATTCCGTATTCGATATAATAAAACGGAACTTCGTATAAATGCAATTGCTTTTGCCATAGGTTAAGTAAAGCATCTTCGTGTCCTTCCCAATCAATTACAGAACTGTTAAGCTCAGACATAATGTTTTTCCATTCTTGTCTTCTTTGGTCAGCAGTATGATCGGTTGTGTATATCCATTGCTGAAACTTATCTACCGCGGCTATCCAAGGAAGTCCTTCCAACACTTTTTGCATTTGCTCTTTTTTAGCTCTTTGCAATTCTTTTTCGTCAGAATAAAATTCGTCCCAGCTATCCATACTTATTAGCTCCATTGACATAGATGCTAGTTCGGCAACTTCCGAAGGAACACTTTTAAAATCGCAAAGGTCTAAATCTCTACTCAAAAAAGAATGAATAGCATGACCACCTTCGTGAACCATTGTTACTAAATCTCTTTGAGAACCAACCGCATTCATATATATAAAAGGAACCCCAATTTCGTAAAGTGGGTAGTTAAATCCGCCTGGCGCTTTTCCTTTTTTAGACTCTAAATCGACGTGCTTCATCTCTTTCATTATTTCCAGACACTCACCATAGTAAGGGCGTAATCTTTCGAAAGACTTTATTGACTTATCTATAAGTTCTCCTCCCCCATCAAATGGTTTTAAAGGAGCGTTTCCGTCAGCATCTACCCCAGTATCCCAAGGCTTATAGCTTTCCAGATTCATTTTATTCTTCTTATCGTTATCGAAACCTTCAATAATAGGAACAATTTCTTTTGCAATAGCATCGTGAAAATCGTAGCAATCTTTAGGTGTATAGTCGAACCTTCCCATTGCAGCAAATTTGTAATCTCGGTAATTATCGAAACCACAATTTTTAGCAATCGTTTGACGCAAAGCAATCAACTCATCATATAATTTATCAAGCGCTTCTACATCTTGAAGTCTTCTGTCATTAATAGTATTAAAAACAGATTCTCTTTTACTTCTATCAGTATCTTTCAAAAACTGAGCAGCCTTTTGCATAGTCATACTCTCGCCATCAATTTCGACAGACATTTTAGCAGCTATTGCTCCGTACTCTTGTTGTTTGGTTTCCATCTCTACAAACAAAGGAATGTTCTCCTCTCTATAGATTTTGATTTCTTCTTTCAAGCCTCTCAAATATATAAAGTACTTATCGTTATCTAGTTCTTTTAGATAAGGAGAGTCATATACTTTTTTATTAAGCTTATGGCTGTAAGGAGCAACATTAGGAGAAATTTCTGTAATCCAGAAAGAAAAATCTTTAGCCAACTTCTCGTCTGTAGTATCAATATTCATTTTAATATATCTCCAAGCCATATCTTCTTCCATTACAGACTCAAGCTCACTTCTATTATGTAGCCATTTTTCTAAATCAGAAACATTAGAAATGGAAGCATCCAGAAGGTCTTGAAAATAATGCTGCAATTTAGACCAAGAGTCTACTTTCAAATCATTAGATACAAAAGTACGAACTGGTCTTGTAGGGATATTTATAGTGTTAGTTGACATATAAAATGTTTTATTTTTTGGCTTTTACTTTAGTCGTTTTCTTTTTTTCTTCTTCGAGCTTTATCAAGCCTTTAGACTGTAAAAGATTGTACCATTGGATTAATTTCTTGATATCAGAATGATACACTTTCTCTTCATCAAACTCTGGCATTATTTCACGCATCCAAGTAAAATGTTCATCTTTACTTTGCTTATGGCTAAGAGCTTGTTCTCCATTGTGATGTTTAAAAATGTTCTCAAAAACCTTATCTAAAGCAAGAGTATCATTGTAAGTATAAATACCCACATCTTGCAAAGCACTTACTTGATGAGAAGCATAAAGAGGCATTCGTTTGCCATCAACAAGACTCTCCACAATAAGATTGCTTTGAGATTGATTAATCATTTTAAAAAGTCCTGGTTTTCCTGTAATAGAGAGTATTCCTTCTAAATTCATATTTTAAATAATTGTGAGTTGCAAATTTAATTTTTTTATTGATTGACTAGACTACAAACAATAATTTTGATAGTCTGGTATCTCAGACAAGAAAGAATAGCTATTTTTTTCATAATCTAATTGACAGCAATAATGCTCGAGGCCATTACTAACCAATAAAAAAGGAACTTTAAACTGTAAGTTATAAATAGATATTTGATCAAAAGCAGCTTGACTAATCTTAATATTAGGAGCTTTACACTCTACCAACAATAAAGGTTTTGAGTCATTATTGTAACAAAGAATATCAAATCGTTTGCTAAGTTTATTAACTGTAAGGCCTTTTTCTACAGCCATTAAAGAGATAGGATAGTTTTTGTCTTTATTCAGAAATTGAATAAGATTTTGCCTGACCCATTCTTCAGGATCCAGCTTAACCATCTTTTTTCTAACAGGATCAAATATTTGTCGCGATCCCTGTTCGGTTTTCATTTTGAAGTCGTAATTTGGCAAATTCAATCGCAGCATATAAATCGCAAGTAAATGAAATTTGAGGAAATCATATCGTCTTTACAGAAAAAAGATTATCACCCTGTCTACTTTTTGATGGGCGAAGAGTCTTTTTATATTGACAAAATTTCAGATTTTATTTCTAAAAACGTGCTAGATCAAAGCGAAAAAGATTTCAATCAGCATGTTTTTTACGGAAAAGATAGTGAAGTAAGTACCATTCTTTCAGCAGCAAAACAATTTCCGCTAATGGGGAAATATAATGTTGTAATAGTAAAAGAAGCACAAGAGCTTAAAAACATCGAACTTCTGGACGGCTATTTGAGTCAGCCACTCGATTCTACCATATTAGTTATTTGCTATAAAAACAAAAGCATTGACAAGCGAAAGAAATTCGGAAAAGATTTAGCAAAAAAGACCTTCCTTTTTGAAAGCAAAAAACTGTACGAAAATCAAATTGGTGATTGGATTCAGGGCTACGTTAGTCAACATCATTATAAAATAGATGTTAAAGCCGCTCATTTACTAGGAGAATATACCGGAACAAGTCTTAGCAAATTGAGCAATGAGCTTGATAAACTTATGATCATCCTGCAAAAAGGAGAAATGATTACTAGAGAAATCATTGAAAAAAATATTGGAATCAGCAAAGACTACAATGTTTTCGAATTAAACAATGCCCTTTCTAATAAAGACATTTTAAAAGCAAATAGAATAGTAAATTATTTTGGAGACAATAGCAAAGACCACCCTCTTGTGGTTACCGTTGCTAGCTTATTCAATCATTTTCAGAAAATATTAATCTACCATACCCTAGAAGACAAATCAAAAACAAATGTAGCATCTCAGCTCAAAGTCAATCCATATTTTGTTAGTGATTATGTTTCTGCTTCTAGAAGCTACAACAAAAAGAAATTATTAAATATATTTTCTTTACTAAGAACATACGATTTAAAGAGTAAAGGAGTTAATAATTCCAGCAGCAATGATGGTCAATTATTAAAAGAATTAATCTTCCAAATTTTGCATTAAAAATATTAATTTTGCATCCATGAATTTCTTTATAACTCTTTCCGCTTTTCTTATCTTTTCAATTAGTTCAATTGCACAAACTGCTAGTGTTAGAGGTTTTGTGAACGACCAAGATACTGGTGAACCTATTTTGTTTTGTAATGTTGTTATAGAAGGTAAAACAATTGGGGCATCTACAGATGTAAATGGCTTTTTCAATATTACCGACGTACCAATAGGAAATCAAAATATACTAATCACCTACATTGGTTACGATACCTTAAGAACAAGTATTACTCTTAAAGAAAACCAGATTTTAACTAGAAAATTAGAGTTAAAACAATCTGCTATTAAAATTAATAATGTTACTATTTCTGCAGACAAGCAAGAACAAAAAACGGAAGTAAAAGTTTCAGTAACAAAAATTACGCCCAAAGACATCAAACTTATCCCAACTATTGGAGGTGAGCCAGACTTAGCCCAATACTTACAAGTATTACCTGGAGTTGTTTTTACTGGTGATCAAGGAGGTCAGCTCTACATCAGAGGAGGATCTGCAATTCAAAACAAAGTACTTTTAGACGGGATGATTGTTTATAATCCTTTTCACTCAATTGGTCTGTTTTCTGTTTTCGATACTGACATTATTCGAACAGCCGACATTTATACTGGGGGATTTGGAGCACAATATGGAGGAAGAATTTCTTCTATCATGGACATTAAAACAAGAGACGGAAATAAAAAGAGATATGGCGGTAGATTCTCAGCTACTTCATTTGGTAGTAAAATATTATTTGAAGGTCCGCTAATTAAGAAAGGTGGAAATGCAAGTTTTGTAGTTTCTGCAAAGACCTCCTATTTGGATAAATCTTCCCAGCTTTTTTACACTTATATAGATACCGCTGGATTACCATATAATTTTACTGACTTATACGGGAAGATCTCGGTGAACGGAAGCAATGGTTCAAAATGGAATGTATTCGGATTTAACTACGTAGACAATGTTAGTTATAGAGATGTTTCTAGCCTTGGGTGGAAATCAAACGGAATAGGAAGTAATTTTGTATTAGTTCCGGAAGGAAGCTCTGCATTAATTGAAGGAAATTTTGCTTACTCCTCTTATTTAATTGGAATTGAAGAGGCTCTTTCAGCTCCAAGATCGAGTGGAATAAATGGCTTTAACCTTGGCTTAAACTTTACTTATTTCAATGGAGAAAACGAACTTAAATACGGCTTGGAAGTCTTGGGCTATCAGACAGATTTCGATTTCACTAACGCATCGGATTTACAAATTTCTCAAAAAGAAAATTCTACCGAACTTTCTGGATTTATTAATTATAAGTTAAAAGGAGAAAGATTAATTGTAGAGCCCGGAATTAGAATCTATAAATACAACTCAATTGCAGCTACTTTTGAGCCAAGACTAGGTGCTAAATTTTTAGCAAGCGATAGATTAAGATTTAAATTAGCTGCTGGTAAATATTCTCAAAACCTAGTAAGCACCAATTCTGACAGAGATGTAGTTAACTTATTCTATGGTTTTTTATCGGCCCCAGAAGATATCCCTGATGAATTTTTAGGAAAAGAAATTAGTAACGGACTTCAAAAAGCAAACCACTTAATAGTTGGAATGGAATATGATTTTTCTGACAACATAGATTTCAATCTAGAAGGATATGTTAAAGAATTTAGTCAACTGACAAACATTAACAAAGACAAAATCTCTATTAACGACCCTGATTTTATTGTGGAGAAAGGATTGGCTCAAGGGGTAGATTTGGTATTAAAATATAGTAATCCTAAATTTTATTTCTGGGCGGTTTATTCTTTAGGATATATTAGTAGAACAGATGAAAATCAAACATACAGACCCCATTTTGATAGACGCCATAATGTTAACTTAGTTGCTACCTATAAATTCGGATTTGACAACTCATGGAGTTTAGATGCTAGATGGAATTTCGGCACCGGATTCCCATTCACTCAAACTCAAGGTTTTTACCCATTACTTGATTTTGATGACGGAATAAACACCACCTACAATGAGGAAACAGGAGAGCTAGGTATAATATACGCCGACTTAAACGAAGGACGCCTTCCTTATTATCACAGGCTCGATGTAGCACTTAAAAAAGAATATCAGTTAAGTAAAAACTCAACTTTTAACTGGAACGTAGGAATTACAAATGCCTACAATAGAGAGAATATTTTCTATTTCAATAGAATTGAGTACAAAAGAGTAAATCAATTACCATTTATGCCTAGTGCAGGTATTAGTTTAACTTTTTAATAAATATGCACAATCAACTCCTTTTTCTTTTTAAATTCGCATCCATTGCTAAACAAGTCTATAAATGAGTAAATCGTCTCCAACAAAATATATATTCGTCACTGGTGGCGTAGCTTCCTCATTGGGTAAAGGAATCGTATCAGCATCTCTAGGAAAACTTCTTGAAAAACGAGGGCTAACGGTTACTATTCAAAAACTTGACCCCTACATTAATGTAGATCCAGGAACAATGAATCCTTACGAACATGGAGAATGTTTCGTAACAAACGATGGAGCAGAAACAGATTTAGACCTTGGTCATTACGAAAGATTTTTATCTAGTGAAACTTCTCAAGCAAACAATGTTACTACTGGAAGAATATACCAGTCTGTAATTGAAAAAGAAAGACAGGGAGAATATTTGGGGAAAACCGTTCAGGTAATACCTCATATCACCAATGAAATAAAAGACCACATCAAAATATTAGGTGAAACAGGTCAATACGATATCGTTATTACAGAAGTAGGAGGAACAGTTGGAGATATAGAATCCTTACCTTTTATTGAAGCAATTCGTCAGTTAAAATGGGAAATGGAATCGAATGCTATTTCCATACACCTTACTTTAATACCATATTTATCTGCTGCTGGAGAGTTAAAAACAAAACCAACTCAAAACTCAGTAAAGAAATTAAGAGAATTAGGGCTGCAACCAGAAATACTTGTTTGTAGATCGGAACACCACCTAAACTCAGATATTAGAAGAAAAATCGCTCTTTTTTGTAATGTTGAAAGAGATGCCGTTATCGAATCTTTGGATGCTGAAAGTATTTACGATGTTCCAATCTTAATGCAAAAAGAAAAACTCGACAAAGTTGTACTGAGAAAACTAGGCCTTAACGACGACACAGATGTAAAGTTATCTGATTGGAATGAGTTTTTATTTCGATTAAAAAATCCGAAAAGCGAAGTAAACATTGGCTTGGTAGGAAAATATGTAGAGTTAAAAGATGCATATAAATCCATATCAGAATCCTTCATACACAGTGGAGCTGAAAACGAATGTAAAGTAAACGTAAGCTGGATTCATTCTGAAAATATAAATGAATCATCATCTGCTCAAATATTAGGAAAGCTTGATGGTATTCTTGTTGCCCCAGGATTTGGTGACAGAGGAATAGAAGGAAAGATTTTGGCTGTAAATTATGCAAGAACAAATAACATTCCGTTTTTCGGAATTTGTTTAGGAATGCAATGTGCTGTTATCGAGTTTGGAAGAAATGTTTTACAACTAGAAAACGCAAATTCGACTGAAATTAACACTGATACTCCTCACCCAGTCATCAATATAATGGAGGAACAGAAAAAGATAACAGACAAAGGAGGAACAATGCGTCTAGGGTCTTACCCATGTAAACTTGAAAAAGACAGTAAAGCTCACGATTGTTACGGCAAAGAAACTATTGAAGAAAGACACCGTCACCGCTTTGAATTTAACAATGATTATTTAACACAATTCCAAGACAAAGGAATGAAGGCTACAGGAGTAAATCCTAATTCTAATTTAGTAGAAATTGTAGAAATACCTTCTCATCCTTTTTTCGTTGGAGTACAATTTCACCCAGAATATAAAAGCACTGTAACTAATCCACAGCCATTATTTGTAGGTTTTGTTGCAGCTGCCATTAATTACTCTAAATCAAAAAAATAAGATGGACAAAAATTCCATAACAGGAGTCGTGCTAATTGTAGCAATCGTATTCGGATACAACTTCCTTTACCCACCAGTAATTAAAGCACCTCAGGAAACTAAAACCGAAACCGTTGTATTAGAAGAACAAGCTAACACAACAACAGAATTCGAAAAAGCAGAATTTGCAGCTTCTGCATCAACAACTATTAATCCTGAACAATATTCGAATCAATACGGTTCGTTTGCTGTTTCTGCCGAGGGAGACAATACTCCTATCGTAATAGAAAACGAAAAAATAGAATTAACTATCTCCCCAAAAGGAGGAAGAATAATTTCTGCAATTCTAAAAGAATATGTAACATCAAAAGGAGATTCTCTAAATTTAATTTCTGAGGACTCTTCTAAATTTAATATTTCATTTTTCTCAGAAAACAGAATCATAAATACTGAAGAATTATTTTTCTCTTCTTATGATCAGTCAAACAATAGCGTTAGCATGCGTTTACTTGCAGATAACGGAGGTTATCTAGAATATGTATATAGTTTACGACCAGACGACTATATGGTTGATTTCGAGATTAACAATTCTAATCTTCAAAACTTAATTCCGGCAAACCAAAATGCAATGGAACTGGACTGGTCATTAAACTTACCTCATACTGAGAAAAGTTTAGAAAATGAGCGTTTATATTCTACGACCTATTTCAAATATTTAAATGATGAAGTAGATTATCTTTCTGAAACCAAAGATGATGAGGAAGAATTAATAGGAAAAGTACAATGGATAGGCTTCAAGCACCAGTTTTTTAGTTCTGTTTTAATAAACAATCAAGGCTTTGAAAAATCGACTAGCGTATCGGCAACAACAAACGAATTTTCAAAAAACTATGTTCGTAATTTAAGTGCAAATATCACTCTACCATACGGCCATAAAACAGAGGAGAAAAATGCAATGCAATTCTATTTCGGACCTAATCATTACCAAACTTTAACGAGTTATGATTTAGATTTAGAAAAGATGATTCCATTAGGTTGGGGTATTTTCAGATGGGTTAATAAATATGCTGTTATTCCTATTTTCAACTTTTTAAGCTCTTGGATTGCTAACTACGGAATCATTATTTTAATAATGACTTTCATTATTAAAATGGCATTAGCGCCATTCACACTCAAAGCATATCTTTCTCAAGCTAAGATGAAAGTTCTAAAGCCTGAAATTGATAAAATTCAGGAGAAGCACAAGGATAAAGATCCTATGAAAGCGCAGCAAGAAGTGATGGCGTTTTACAAAAAGACAGGTGTTAATCCACTTGGGGGATGCCTACCGATGCTATTGCAAATGCCAATACTATTTGCTCTTTTTAGATTTTTCCCAGCAAGTATAGAATTAAGACAACAAAAGTTTCTGTGGGCAGATGATTTATCTTCTTACGATTCTATTTTAAACCTTCCTTTCGAAATTCCATTCTATGGAGACCACGTTAGTTTATTCACTCTGTTAATGACTGTTTCTACCTTGTTGTATACTAGGATGAACAACCAAATGAGTGGACCACAAATGGCTCAAATGAAATGGATGATGTACTTGATGCCAATTATGTTCTTAGGCTTCTTTAACAACTATGCGGCAGGATTAAGCTACTACTACTTCTTAGCAAATATGGTAACATTCGGACAGCAGTTTGTAATGAGAAAATACTTTATTGACGAAGCAAGTATCTTAAATAAGATTGAGCAAAATAAAAAGAAACCAGTAAAAAAGTCTAAGTTTCAAAAGAGATTGGAAGACATGGCTAAAAAACAACAAGAAAAGGCTTCAAAAAAATAAGCTCCTTATAAGAACTGAAGAAAAAGTTTCATTGCTTTTTCTTTGTCCTTGTCTAACTTATAGCTAATAACATCAGTTAGGTATTGTTTTTTATCTATTGAAGTATCGAACTTTTCTTTAAGTTCATTCAAAGCTTTATCCAAATTAGAAAGTCCATAATCAATGGCTTTAGAAAATTCTTTTTCAACAGAAGGGTCTAGCTTATTAATAGAAACCCAACAAGCAAAAACAAACGGCAACCCCGTAAACAACTGCCATTGCTCTGACAAGTCGAAAACATACTTATAGTTATTAGTGTATTGGTATGCCCTGTCTCCTATAATCAATCCGGCAATATTAGCACCGATTTCCTTTTCATAACCAGCTTTAGCATCTATAAAAGTTGGATTTATTTTCCAATATTGCTTACACAATACCTTCACTAACTCTACCGATGTTCGCGACTGATAATCAAGCAATATAGTATCTATTTGATCAAGAGGTACCTCACTAAACAAACAAACGGTCTCTACTTTTCCTGACGAACCTATGCAAGAATCTCCAACAAGATGGTATTGATTTAATTTTGGCAAAACAGCAACAGGAACGAGAGCTAAATCTACCTCTTTGTTTAATAATTTTTGAGCACAAACCGAAGGCATACCTAAAGTAAGATCCATATTTATATTGCTGTTTTCTAAGCCATAAACAAAAGGAATACTGTTAAGGTAAGAAATAGTAGCTATTTTTAATTTTGTCATAATTTAGATAGAACTAAAAAGTTGAAAAATCATAACGCTACATACCACTACTTTTAGAACTACACCGCTTAGTAAACCAATGAATGAGCCAAAAGCAATTTTAGTTACTTGAATAAAATCTTTATCTGTGGACTCTAAGTAAGCACCAACGAAAGCCCCTATAAATGGGCCGAGAACAAAGCCAAAAGGAGGAATAAAAAGTCCGAGAATTAGTCCTATAGTAGAGCCTCTAATAGCCATTTTTTTACCTCCAAACTTTTTGACACCATATATCTGCAACCAAATATCTAATACAGTTATTGCAACCATTATAATGGCCCAATTAACCAAAAAATCAAGCGAAATAGAATAAGATGAAAAGAAATGAATGACCAATAAAGAGACGTAGCACAATGGAGGGCCAGGTATCACAGGAAAAAAACATCCTATAAGACCAACGAGCATTAAAACAATACTAATAACTAAAACTACTATATCCATACTACAAATTTACATATAGTTTATAAAATTATGTAGCATTAAGTTTTTATAGTTGTATTTTTATGACTTATTATTTAACAAAAAAAAACACCATGAAACATATTTATTTAATATTGGGTTTATTGTACTCTACTATTTCAGTAGCTCAATACAATTTTAGTGACGACTTTGAATCCTATAACTCAGGGGATTACCTTGGAGCTACATCTCCTTCATGGACTACTTGGTCTGGAACAACTGGAGGTGCTGAAGACGTAGTAATTAGCGATGCAAACGCAAACAGTGGAACCAACTCTACTTTCTACAGTTCATCTGCTGCCACTGGCGGCCCTCAAGATGTAGTTTTACCATTTGGAAGCCTATTCACAGAAGGAGAATTTTCTTTCGAGGCAAGCTTCTTTGTAAACAATGGAACGGGAGCATATTTCAACCTTCAAGCAGAAGAAGTTATAGGACAAACATGGGCTGTAGATTGTTTCATGGAAACAGATGGAACATTTAGACTAGCTACTGGAGGAGGTGCTACCACTTTCATAGAGACAAACTACCCTTTTAACGCTTGGTTTGACGTTAAGATTGAAGTTAATATCACTCTAAACATCTGGACACTTAGTATCGATGGTCAAGAAATAGGCAGTTTCGAAAATACAGAAAATGCAATTGCATCACTTGATATCTTCCCACTTCAAGGCAATCAGTTCTATGTTGACGACATTGTTATTAACCATACTCCATACGAGCCTATTGGACTCGACGCCTACCTAACAAGTATTAACACACCATCAAACATCCAATTCCCTTTAAATGTAGAAATCATGGGAACTGTTTTAAATTATGGAGAAGAAAATATTACATCATTTGATATTACTTGGACAGATGGTACGGATAACTATACAGAAAACTTTAGTGGTTTAAATATTGCTAATCTGGAAACCTATGACTTCACACACGGAGATTTGTTAAACATTGATAGCCAAACAACAACAGATATAACGGTTTCTATCGAAAACGTGAATGGAGCAATGGATATTGACGAAACAAATAATACTCAAAGTTCTCAAATTAATTCTTACCCATTTTTAAGCGAAAGAATTCCATTATACGAACACTTCACTAGCAATACCTGCGCACCTTGCGCTGCATTCAATCCAGGTTTTCAAGTTCTACTAAATGCTAATGATGTAAATAATATTAATAACTCTGGCGTTAATGCAATTAAATTTCAAGAAAACTACCCAGGAGCACCAGATCAATCATACAATTCGGATGTAACCAACAGATCAAGCTACTATGGCGTTACGGGCATCCCTAGCGCGCACATTGACGGAACTTCCACTAGCTCATCTCAATCTGAAATAGATGACCACAAAAACGTACCATGTTTTATTGACATAAGCGGTACTGCAGTTTCGCTAGAGGGAAATGATCTTTCTGTAGACTTAAATATTACATCTTACCAAGATTATCCTAACTCAACAGTTCATATCGTTATCGTGGAAGATGAATATAATAATTCTTTAGGGAGTAATGGTGAAACAGAGTTTTTCCAAGTAGCACGAAAAATGTTGCCAAACTCTTCAGGAACTACTGCCAATTTAACTTCAGGAAACACTATTACAATTAGTGAAGAAACAACTTTTATCACAGGAAATGTAGTAGCAGAAAGCTACAACACTTGGAACGGGTTATCCAATTGCAGGGTGATTGTTTACATACAAAATGAAGACGATCAAATTGTACTTCAATCAAGAGTTATAGAAATAACTGGAAATACTACTATTAATCAATGGAACGATTTTAACTTAAAACTAAGTCCTAATCCAACAAATGGCTTGGTACAACTGCAATTTCAGACTATGGAAGAAAACGTTAGTATAAAAATCTATTCTTTAACAGGACAAATAGTATACCAAAAAGAACATAACGCTTCATTAGGAATGCAATCTTTAAAAATTGACATGAGACACCTCGAAAGTGGAGTCTATAATTTATCGATTATGCAAGGGGATAAAAAAGCAGATCATTTGATTATGAAACAATAAAATAATCTAGCTAACACTTAAAAGCGAAATCGATTGATTTCGCTTTTTTTATACCAATAAAATAATTCAAAAAATGTAAATTGCCGTCAAATTAAAACAAACAAAAATGCACACTCCTCTTACAGCAATTTCTCCTATTGACGGAAGATACCAATCTAAAACATCAGAGTTAAGCGCTTTTTATTCCGAAGCTGCTTTAATTAAATATAGAGTGAAAGTCGAAATAGAATATTTCATTTGTTTGTGTGAAATACCTTTACCTCAATTACAAGATTTTGATAAAGCGTTATTTGACAATTTAAAAACCATATATACTGAGTTCAGTAATGAGGATGCTTTAAAAATTAAAGAGATTGAAAAAGTAACTAATCACGATGTTAAAGCTGTAGAGTACTTTATTAAAGAGGAGTTTGATAAATTAGGATTAGAAAAATACAAAGAGTTTATTCATTTCGGACTTACATCTCAAGACATTAATAATACCGCTACTCCATTGTTAATAATGGACTCTGTAAGTGATGTTTATATACCAAACTATTTAGATCTAATTAACAAACTAGTTGATTTAAAAGATGAATGGGCTGAAATACCAATGCTAGCTAGAACACACGGACAAGCAGCATCACCTACAAGATTAGGGAAAGAAATAATGGTTTTTATAGAACGATTAGAAAAACAAATCGGACTTTTAAATACTATTCCTTTCTCAGCTAAATTTGGTGGAGCGACAGGTAATTTTAACGCACACCATATTGCATACCCAAACATAAATTGGATCGATTTTGCTAACCATTTTTTAGAAGAAAAATTAGACTTAGATAGATCTCAAGTTACTACCCAAATAGAGCATTACGACAATCTTGCTGCACTTTTCGATAATTTTAAAAGAGTGAATAACATTCTTATCGATTTGAGTAGAGATGTATGGAGCTATGTTTCTATGAACTATTTCAAACAAAAAATAAAAGCAGGAGAAGTCGGATCTTCAGCTATGCCACATAAGGTTAACCCTATTGATTTCGAAAATGCAGAAGGAAACTTAGGAATAGCAAATGCTATTTTTGAGCATCTATCGGCTAAACTACCAATATCAAGACTTCAGAGAGACTTAACGGACTCTACTGTATTGAGAAATGTGGGCGTGCCTATGGCTCACACTATAATTGCTTTTAAATCAATCTTAAAAGGGCTAGATAAACTCATTTTAAATGAAGAAGCTATCGCTAAAGACTTAGAGGATAACTGGGCAGTAGTTGCAGAGGCTATTCAAACGGTTTTAAGAAGAGAAGGATATCCTAAACCTTACGAAGCACTTAAAGGATTGACTAGAACAAATGAAGCAATCAATCAACAAAGTATTGCAGTATTTATAGATTCTCTAAACATCAGCAATGAGCTAAAGAATGAATTGAAAGAAATCACTCCGTCTAATTACACAGGAGTACGTTTCTAATCTATTACTTTAAATTTAATAAGGTAGTCTGACCAGTTCCAAGTAAACAGACCCAACAGGTCAGTTAACTCTTGAAGAAATACAGGATTTGGTTCATTTTGATTTTTCAATAAATCTCCTTGAAAATCATTTAGATTATATTTTACAAAAATACTTTTAGCCATTGCTTTCTCGACGGAAGCATCTTCAATTAGCTGTTCTTTAAAGAATTTCTCGTAATCCATAAACATCTCACGAACTAGTTCCTCTTCCATGTCAATGTATTTGATCAATTCGTTAAGGCTTGATAAATGAAATTTGTCAACTGTAGAATCGTCAAAAAACTCAATAAGACGATAGTTATTAGCTGCGAAAATGATCATAATAAACCATATAACATCTTCACGCTGAAGGTTTGGAGATTCTTCAAACTTTCTATTATCGTTTACAAATTCAATAATTTCGGGAAAACCCTTATCGATAACATCGAATAACGTGCTAGCATATACTACCGCTAAATCATCAATTTTTATCTTTCGTCTCTTGTTAAAGCCAAATAATTTCATACTACGCTAATCTAAACTTTTTTTGAGCTACTTTCAACACTTCATCGCCAATTGCTAAACATGCTGTTGCAGCAGGCGAAGGAGCATTTAAAACATGTATACTATTTTGTTTGTATTCTATTTTAAAATCGTCAAAAACTTCCCCGTCATTACCAAGAGCCATTGCTCTGACTCCGCTTCTACCAACTTTAATATCACTCATTTTAAGGCTAGGCACTAATCGGTTAAGTTCCTTCAAAAATAATCTTTTTGAAAATGCTCTTCTATATTCTTTCCAACCAAATCTCCAATGTTTGAAAAATAATTTCCAAGTACCTTTATAAAGTAAGGCTTCTAGAGTATCTTTAAAATTGAAATCAGTTTTACCGTATCCTTCTCTTTTAAAAGTGAAGACGGCATTAGGTCCGCACTCAATAGTTCCATCCACCATCCTGGTAAAATGAACTCCTAAAAATGGGAATTCAGGATTTGGAACAGGGTAAATTAAATGTTTTACTTTTTCCATTCCTTGAGGAGTAAGGTCGTAATAATCTCCTCTAAATCCTACAATTCTCATATCCGGACTAAGTCCATCTTTTTGGGCTAGACGATCGGAGAACAAACCACCGCAAAAAACATTGTAAGATGCTTTAACTATTCCTTTTGAAGTTATAATTCTATTCTCTTTGCCAATTTCTAAGACTTCACAAGAAGTCAAGATTTTGCTTTCAGGATTAATTTCTAAGATAAGCTGAGCTAACTTATTAGTTACACCAACAAAATCTATAATACCTGCCTCTGGAACCTTAATAGCAGCAATACCATTTACAAATGGCTCTATCTCTTTTAATTGTTGTTGGTTAATTTTAACAATACCTTCTAAACCATTGGCTTTTCCTGTCTCATAAATTTTATCGAGCCTAGGCAATTCGTCTTCAGAAACTGCTACAACAACCTTCCCACACACATCGTGGTTTATAGAATATTGTTTGGCAAAATCTACTAATTGCTTTCTTCCGTTAACACAATTTTTTGCTCTATAGGAACCAGGACGATAATATAAACCAGAGTGAATTACCCCAGAATTTCTTCCTGTTTGATGCTTGGCTAATTGATTTTCTTTTTCAAGAACAATAAGACGAATTTTAGGATATTCTTTCTGTATTTTATAAGCACTTGCTAAGCCCACAATTCCTCCACCAATTACCGCTATATCAAACTCTCCTATCATTTAAAAACTCTCGAAATATTAAAACCAAAATATATATTCCCTTGTGTCCAATCCATTGTCTCAGTAAGAAAAGCATGCTCGTTCATTCCCCTAGAGTTACTCAGGTGTAAAGAAAAAACATGTCCTCCGGTTTCAATATCAAAACCTAAAGCAACGTATTGCAAAGTATTAAACTCATCTCTGAAATTATAAAAATACTCTCCATTTAAAGAAACTCTTTTGCTAAGCTTATACCTACCTCCCACCCCCAAATACATGGTTCCGGCAGGAGTTCTATTCACCAAGTACAAATGTGTTGGCAACAAAGCCAAAGAAAGTTTGGAAGAGACCTTTCTAGAAATAATAAGCTGATTACTAAAGCTCTGATAATTAGCCCATAAAAAATCTTGCCTTTCTCTAAAGAAATCAGACGGATGGATTAAAAAAAATGCTGAATAGCTAGAAACGGAAATAGGTGTATTCTTGGTCTGTTTAACGTAATTGATTTTAGCACCTAAATCGTATTGTTTTAGAGACGAGCTTCTACCAAAAGACAAGGTAACATTATCGTGAAGACCATATTCGAAGCCAAACCTAACCTTAGCGTCATCAATACCATATAGAGAATAAAGACCTTGATTAATAGTACCAAAACGATGCTGAATTAAAAACTTTAGCTCTCCTTTAGAAGACAATTTAGAAGATTGTGCATTAATAATTCTGCTATCTTTAAAAATGGACTGCACTATTCTGTCTTCTTGGTCTGAGTCAAGTAAACTTAACAAATCTTGAGACTGAATATTAAATGTGCTAAGTATAAAAAGTATTAAGATTAGTATTCTCATTTTAATTTTCTTTTAAGGATGCTACAACGCTTACTTTAATTTCTTCAGCAATATTATATAAAACCACTTTTGGAATTTTTATTTTATAGTCTTTAAGCAAAACATTAAAGTTAGACTCTATAAAAAGCATCCCATCAACCATTTGTATATCTGATTCTATTTCTACATTATTGGTCACGCCATGAATAGTAAAGTCACCTTTGCAAACCACCTTATTTTTATTTTGATAATTAATAGATGAAAAATTTACAATTTCTCCCTGAAAAACAGCATAAGGATACTTTTCTGATTCTAAATAACTTTCATTGAAATGCTCCTGCATCAATGAGTTAGGAAAAACAAAATCTTGGATAGCTATTTTAAAAGCATAATTACCAGTGTTTAAATCAATCACTGCTCCGAGCTTGTTGTTTACAGCTTCAATATCTTCAAGAGGAGCAGAGGAAAAAAAACTAGCCTCGCCTGTTTTGGTTAGAAACTGCTGAGCAAGTAAAGATTGAGAGAAAAACAAAAAAAATAATAAGTAACGCATTTAACAAAGATAAAGAATAGTTAAGAAACATTCCTTTTAAATAATAAATATCCAAAGTAAAACATTAACATAATCGTAAACAATCCTGCTTGTTGAGAATCAAACAATTGACTTGACCAAGCAAACAATAAAGGGCCTAAAAAAGCAGTAGCTTTTCCTGAGAAGGCATAAAACCCAAAAAATTCATTTTTCTTTTCTTCAGGGGTAATTTTAGACATTAATGTTCTGCTAGAAGATTGATTGGGACCAGCAAAAAAACCAATCAATATGGCAGCAAGCCAAAATATATTCTTAGAATTAAACCAATCAGGTACGCTATCTCCTCCAAAAATTAATTGACACAAACCTGGAAGCTCTGGGGATAAAGCACCAATAAAACAAGCTATTATTAAAGATACAATACTAATTTTTATAATTCTTTGACTGCTCCATTTATTATCGACTAAACCAAATAAATACGCACCTAATCCAGCCAAAAGATTTAAAATAATTCCTAAAAATAGTATTTCTTCAAAAGTGAAACCGATTGTTACAGAGGCATAAATTCCTCCCAAAGCAAAAACAGTTATTAAAGCATCGTTGTAAACCAATCTTGCAACAAGAAAATTTCGAACTTTTTTATATTCTTTAATTTCTCTAAAAGTGATCAATAAGCTTGCATAAGCTTGTTTTGCCATTACAAAAAAAGATCCCTTTTTAGGCTTTACCTCTTTTATGTTTACAAAAAATGGAATGCTAAAAATCAAAAACCAAAAGGCAACCAATACATTGGTAGCTCTTATATGTTCTCCCGTTTCTTTATCTAAGCCAAATGGAGCAACTTCTACATCTACAAGCAAAAACAAAGCTAAAAGCAATGCAAGTAATCCGCCTAAATAACCCAATCCCCAACTAAATCCTGATACTTTTCCAATTTTACCAGAAGAAGCTATTTCTGGAAGGTATGCGTTACAAAAAACAGTTCCCATCTCAAAAGAAACATTGGCAACAGTAAAAATCGCTATTGCTAAAAGCATATTAGATGTTGGAAAGAAAAGAAGCGAAGTGGCAATTACACACACCAATGTACTGACGAACATAATACGCTTTCTAATAGCAAACCCATCTGCTAAAGCCCCAAAAAAAGGAGACAATATTGCCACTAAAATAGCACAAAAAGAAATCGAATAAGACCACAAATTAGTACCAGTTAATTCATCTGGAGCTATTGACTTAGTAAAATAGGTTCCGTAAATAAAGGTAACCACTAAAGTGGTAAAAGCCGAATTGGCAAAATCATACATGGCCCATGACCAAATGATTTTTTTATTGTCTTTTGCAATCATAATTAATCGAATGTACAATTTTTTATTCTGAATACTAGTTTAGCATGTCACTTTAAATGATACTTTTGCGAGCTTAAAACAGATACATTTTGGATTATAATTTTATTGACAAAAAACAAGGTTCTATCAAAGATGACATTCTTTCAGGACTTACAGTAGCCTTAGCCTTAGTGCCAGAAGCAGTAGCCTTTGCCTTTGTAGCAGGAATATCTCCAATCATAGGACTTTACGGAGCCTTTATGATGGGAATAGTGACTTCATTATTTGGCGGAAGACCAGGCATGATTTCAGGAGCTACCGGTGCCATGGCAGTTGTTATGGTTCACTTAATTAAAGAGGGGGTTGAAATGGGAGGCCAAGAAATGGGTTTGCAATTTTTGTTTTTCACTTTAATTTTGGCCGGACTAATTCAAATAATGGCTGGAGTTTTTAAACTTGGTAAGTTTATTCGTATGATTCCTCATTCGGTAATGATGGGCTTTGTAAACGGACTAGCAATAGTTATTTTTCTTTCCCAACTAAATATGTTCAAATCGGAAGGTAAATGGCTAGATAATCCTCAAATGTTTAATATGTTAGGATTAGTAGGACTTACCATGGCAATCATGTATTTCCTTCCTAAAATCACAAAAAAAATACCTAGCGCACTTGCTGCGATAATCGTAGTTACCTGCATAGTTGTATTCGGAAACATAGACACCTCAACAGTTCAATCATTCATTACTGCAGGTGGTGGAGACGGAATAAAAGCTGGCTTACCAACCTTTAATTTCCCAATCATTCCTTTCACTTTAGACAGCTTATTATTCATGCTTCCATACGCTTTAATACTAGCAGCAATTGGTCTTATAGAATCTTTAATGACTTTAAACCTAATCGACGAATTAACAGAATCTCATGGTCATGGAAACAGAGAGTGTGTTGCTCAAGGTGGAGCAAACATTATTAACGGACTATTTGGAGGAATGGGCGGATGCGCTATGATTGGTCAGAGTATCATAAACATTAAATCAGGTGGTAGAGGAAGACTTTCGGGAGTAACTGCAGCAGTCGCTTTACTATGCTTTATCTTATTTGGCTCTACTTATATAGAAATGATTCCTATCTCTGCTCTAGTTGGAGTAATGTTTATGGTAGTAATCGGAACTTTTGCTTGGAACACTTTCCGTATTGTAAACAAAGTACCAATGGCGGATGTTTTTGTAATTGCTCTTGTAACTTTAATGACTGTGTTTTTCGATTTAGCGATAGCAGTTATTTCAGGTGTAATTGTAGCATCCTTAGTATTTGCTTGGGAAAACGCTAAACGAATTAGAGCTAGAAAATCTGTGGACGAACACGGAGTAAAACACTACGAAATTTACGGTCCTTTATTTTTCGGATCAACTGAACTTTTCCAAAGTAAATTTGACATTAAAAACGATCCTGATGAAATTATCATTGACTTTAAGGAATCTAAAATAATGGATCAATCTGCAATTGAGTCAATTAATAAGATTGCTGAAAAATACTTGAAGTTGAATAAAATTATTCACCTAAGACATTTATCTCCAGATTGCATTCTTCTTATAAAGAAGGCCAAAGAAATTTGCGATGTAAACGTTCTAGAAGATCCAAACTATTTTGTAGCTATCGACAATTACCGGAAAGCAACAACTAAATAATAAAAAAGGCTCTTCAAATGAAGAGCCTTTTTTATGAAATAAACTTTAATAGATTAAGCGTTCTGCTTACGTATTAAATTTAATGCTGAACCAGCTCTAAACCAATCTATCTGTTGAGCGTTATAAGTATGATTTAAAGCAATTGTTTCTTTAGTACCATCAGAATGAACTACTTCTAAATGAAGTTGTTTTCCTGGAGCGAAATCGACTAGGTCGATAAAATTAAACGTATCGTTTTCTTTTATTTTATCGTAGTCTGATTCAAGATTGAAAGTTAAACCTAACATCCCTTGCTTCTTAAGGTTCGTTTCGTGAATTCTAGCAAACGATTTTACTATTACAGCGCAAACACCCAAGTGTCTTGGCTCCATCGCAGCATGCTCTCTAGAAGAACCTTCTCCATAATTATGGTCACCAACTACAATAGTAGGAACGTTAGCAGCTTTATAAGCTCTAGCAACATTAGGAACCTCATCAGAAGATCCATCCAATTGATTGACTACAGAGTTAGTTAATTCGCTGTATGCGTTCACAGCACCAATCAGGCAGTTATTAGAAATATTATCTAAATGCCCTCTATATCTTAACCATGGACCAGCCATTGAGATATGATCGGTAGTACATTTCCCTTTTGCTTTAATTAAAAGCTTTGCATTTTCTATATTTTTCTCATCCCATCCAGCAAATGGAGTAAGCAATTGCAATCTTTTAGAATCAGGGTTTACAACTACATCAATTCCAGAGCCATTAGCAGCAGGAGCCTGGTAACCATTGTCTTGCACGCTAAAGCCATCAGAAGGAAGTTCCATTCCTTTAGGAACTGATAACATTACCTTCTCTCCTGAATCACTCACTAATTCATCCGTAATAGGATTAAAATCTAATCGGCCAGAAATAGCTACTGCAGCAACCATTTCAGGCGAAGTAACAAATGCGTGTGTGTTAGGGTTTCCGTCTGCACGTTTAGCAAAATTTCTATTAAAGGAATGAACAATAGAATTTTTCTCTTGTTTTTCTGCTCCTTCTCTGTCCCATTGTCCAATACATGGCCCGCAAGCATTAGTAAAAATTCTTGTAGACTCGAATTTATTAAACGAATCTAAAAGACCATCTCTTTCAGCTGTAAACCTAACTTGCTCAGAACCAGGATTGATTCCTAAAATTGCTTTAGGCTTAACCCCTTTAGCAACTGCATCTTCTACAATAGAAGCTGCTCTAGTCAAATCTTCGTAAGAAGAGTTAGTACAAGAACCTATCAAAGCCCACTCTACATCAAGAGGCCAATCGTTTTTTCTTGCTTTCTCTTTCATTTCTGAAACAGGAGTTGCTAGATCTGGAGTAAAAGGACCGTTAATGTGAGGAGTCAATTCTGATAAGTTAATTTCGATAACTTCATCAAAATACATTTCCGGATTATCATACACCTCTTGGTCTCCTGTTAAGTGTTCTTTCACATCATTAGCAGCATCAGCTACATCGTTTCTATCTGTGGCTCTCAAATATCTTTCCATACTTTCATCATAACCAAATGTAGAAGTGGTAGCACCAATTTCTGCTCCCATATTACAAATGGTTCCTTTTCCAGTACAAGACAAAGACTTAGCACCTTCTCCAAAGTATTCTACAATACAACCTGTTCCTCCTTTTACGGTAAGAATACCAGCAACTTTAAGAATAACATCTTTTGCAGAGGTCCATCCGTTCAATTCACCAGTTAATTTAATTCCTATAAGTTTTGGAAATTTTAATTCCCAAGCCATTCCTGCCATTACATCTACTGCATCCGCACCACCTACACCAATTGCCACCATTCCTAAACCACCTGCGTTAACAGTATGAGAATCGGTACCAATCATCATTCCTCCAGGGAAAGCATAATTTTCTAATACTACTTGGTGAATAATACCCGCACCTGGCTTCCAGAAGCCTATTCCGTATTTATTACAAACCGAACTTAAAAAATTGAACACCTCGTTATTGGTATTTAAACTATTCTGAAGATCTTTATCCGCACCTATTTTAGCTAAAATAAGGTGGTCAGCATGGGCTGTAGAAGGAACAGCAACTTTATCTTTTCCAGCTTGCATAAACTGAAGTAAAGCCATTTGTGCAGTTGCATCTTGCATAGCAACTCTATCGGGACCGAAATCAACATAATCTTCTCCTCTGGTGAATGGCTTATTGTTAGACTGTTCCCACAAGTGAGTATAAAGTATCTTTTCAGCTAAAGTTAAAGGCTTGCCTACTAGTTTTCTTGCCTGAGCAATACGAGATGGAAATTTAGCGTATACTTCCTTTATCATGTTTATATCAAACGCCATAGATGAAATCTTTTAAGAATTATTATTCATTTTTAAGTGAAGCGAATTTACATTTTTCAATCGAGTAATCCAAGATATTATCTGTATATTGCATTGAATGAAATTAGTATTAGAAAATATTAAAATCGCATTAAAATCAGTTCGCACAAACTTATTGCGTACCATTTTAACCATCTTCATAATAGCAATCGGCATTACCGCACTTGTTGGCATACAAACAGCCATACAGTCTATTCAGTCTTCTATCAGCTCTAATTTTGCAAGCATGGGAGCAAACACTTTCAATATTAGAAACAAAAGTGCTAGAGTTCAAATCGGACAGCAAGGAAGAAAGGCTAAGAAATTTAAAGCTATTACATTTTCGGAAGCCCTTGACTTTAAAGAAAACAATGCTACAATAACCTCTATTTCAACAAGAGCAACCTCAGGAGGAATTATAAAATATAGATCGCAAAAATCAGACCCAAACATTAACGTTATGGGTGTAGACGAAAATTACTTAATTGCTTCAGGATACACGCTAAAATCAGGCAGAAACTTCAATAAAGAAGAATCATACGCTTCAAAAAATGTGGTAATATTAGGAAACGAAACATCCAATACATTTTTCAAAAACGAAAGTGCAATTGGAAATATAATTACAATTGGAGATAATAAATACACCATAATTGGAGTGCTAGAATCTAAAGGTTCGAGCATGAGCTTCGGAGGAGATAAGACCTGTCTAATACCCATTTCTAGCGCCAGACAACACTTCGGCTACCCAAATCAATCGTTTACTATAAGTTGCCTGGCAAATAGCTCTGCTATGTTAGAAACATCTATTAGCGAGTCTGTTTCTAAAATGCGAATTGTTAGAAAATTAAAACCAAAACAGGATGATAATTTTGACATCATCAGGAGTGACAACTTAGCTCAAATATTAATCAACAACTTAAAATATGTTTCAATTGCCGCAACCATAATCGGTATAATCACCTTATTCGGATCAGCTATTGGCCTTATGAATATTATGCTAGTATCTGTAACAGAGAGAACTAAAGAGATTGGCGTTAGAAAAGCCTTAGGTGCTACACCTGCTATTATTAAAAATCAGTTTCTTATAGAGGGAATTGTGATATGCCAGATTGGAGGAATTGTTGGAATTATTTTTGGCATTATAGTAGGAAACATTACCTCTATATTTACCGGAGGAATGTTCGTCATCCCTTGGCTATGGATAAGCTACGGACTTATCATCTGTATTGTGGTAGGATTAGTTTCTAGCCTTATCCCGGCGATTAAAGCCGCCAGACTCGACCCCATTGAAGCATTAAGGTACGAATAAAAAAAAGCCCACCAATTGGTGGGCTTTTTAAATATTTATAAAGAATAAAATTAAGCTGCTACAACTTCTAGAGTTAGAGTAGCTTTCACTTCTCTGTGCAGTCTTACCTCAGCATCATAAATTCCAATTTGCTTAACATTGTTAAGTTTGATGAATTTTCTATCTACTGTGAAGCCTAATTTCGTAAGCTCATCTGCTAAATGATTAGAAGTAATAGAACCAAATAATTGTTTTCCGCCATCAATAGTCTTAGCAGAAATTTTAATATTTGTTCCGTTTAATGATTCAGCAACTTTATTTGCGTCTTCAATAATTTTACTTTCTTTTTTAGCTCTTTGCTTTAAATTTTCATTTAAAACTTTCAAAGCAGTTTCTGTTGCCAAAATTGCTTTTCCAGCTGGAATCAAAAAGTTTCTTCCGTAACCATTTTTAACAGCTACAACTTCATCTTTAAAACCCAACTTTTCTACGTCTTGTAATAATATCAATTGCATAACTTGGGTTTTATTTTAGCAAGTCACCAACATAAGGCATAAGAGCCATATGACGACAACGCTTAATTGCTTGTGAAACTTTTCTTTGAAATTTCAGTGATGTACCAGTAATTCGTCTTGGTAAAATTTTACCTTGATCGTTTACAAATCTCATCAAGAAATCTGGATCTTTATAGTCGATGTATTTAATACCGAGTTTCTTGAAACGACAGTATTTTTTCGCACTTCTATTGTTTACATCTACAGGTGCTAAGTATCTTATATTATCTGCCATTATGCTTCCTGTTTTTTAGTGTTTAATCTTTTTCTTCTGCTTTCAGCGTAAGCGATAGCATGCTTGTCTAACTTTACAGTTATCCAACGCATAACTCTTTCTTCACGTTTAAATGCAACGTCGAGCTTTCCTAAAAGATCTACAGAATCGGTAACGTACTCAAACAAGAAATAAAATCCTGTCTTTTTCTTTTCGATACTGTAAGCCATTTTTTTCAAGCCCCATTGTTCATCGGCAACGATTTTTACCTTGCTTTCTTTCAAAAGTTCTTTGAACTTTTGTACCGTCTCCTTCGTCTGTTCTTCAGACAAAACGGGATTCAAAATGAAAACGGTTTCGTAATGGTTCATAAAATATAGTTTAAATTACTCCTTTCTTACCTTTAAAAAAGGGTCGCAAAAGTAGAAAAATATTCTCATTTAACAAAACAAATGAACAACATATGCGTTTGTTATTTGATTACTTAATACATATACTTGCGTAACAAAGCAAAAATACATGAAAAAAACATACTACTTCTCATTAGTATTAATACTAATTCTTACCATACCATCATGCCTAACTATGAGGAAGTCTGATGGCAGAATAATCAGAAAATTTAAGAAAGAAGGATTACAAGCTCAAATAAAAACTTTCGATTTTGAGGGAACACAGTTAAGATATGTCATGTCCAAAACGTTCAACAAGGAGCTTATTACAATTATATTTATTCACGGAGCCCCAGGATCTAATTCCGACTACGAAGACTACCTAACAGACAAAGACCTCAACCAAGAAGCAAATTTAATTAGTATAGACAGACTAGGCTATGGCTATTCTGACTTTGGAAATTCCCAAACATCGATAATGAAACAAGCCCAAAGCATTCAGAAGTTAATGGACAATCTCGGTACTTCTAATTTTATTATTGTAGGCTGGTCATTTGGAGGCACCATTGCCGGACAAGTAGCTTTAAACAGAAGTGAAGAAGTAAAACATTTAATAATGCTAGCT